>Ga0182024_10006444_pt1 | contig 25770 bp, 20 predicted proteins | sample P32metaG_FD_120480 | JGI IMG/M metagenome (GOLD analysis project Ga0182024, IMG submission 120480) | Permafrost microbial communities from Stordalen Mire, Sweden - P3-2 metaG (Illumina Assembly) | ecosystem: Environmental > Terrestrial > Soil > Wetlands > Permafrost | place: Sweden: Stordalen...
CAAAAGGCAAGAGTCCGACTTCGGCCATCGCGCCTCCTGCCTACGTAGCAAACAACAATTTCAATCGATCCGGTATCTCGAATTTTCATTGTCGTAACGAGGATGTCAACAGAGCCAAGTTATTTCTTGCCTGTCTCTTGATCGAGCTTCTGCAGTTCGCGGGTCAGTTGTTCGGATTGTTCACGAAGAGTGCGAATTTGATCCGCAAGCGTCGGGCCCGTTTTTGCATCGGTCGCCGGAGCGGCCGCGGAGGCAGATACCGCCGGGGGTGGCGCTGAGGGAGCAGGAGCGCCAGTCAGGTCGGCGAGCGCCTCATCAAAAGTGTCGCGGTAAATCAACCGGTCGCCCATCGCCAGAACCACTTTTTTGAGCTGCGGCATTCGAGCTTCGTTGGCTTGTATATAGATGGATTCGACGTAAAGAAAACCACCCGTCACCGGGAGCGCGATGATATTTCCGCGCAATACGTGCGAGCCCTGCTGGTTCCACAGCGTCAGGTCCTTGGCGATGTTCTGGTCCTGATCGATGCGCGATTCAATCTGCATGGGGCCGTACATCAATTGCTGCTTGGGCAACTGGAAAAAGACCAGTTCACCCAGATGGTCGGCGTCGCAGCGGGCGGCCATCCAACCGATCAGATTGTCTTTTGCGCGCGGCGTGAAGGGAAGTATCAGCAGGAACTCAGGCTTTGTTTCGCCCGGCAACGTGGCCACGACGTAGGTGGGCTGCACAGGCTCCGGCTGTCCGGACTGGCTGAACACGTTGTGCGCGATCTCCCAGATGTCTTCCTTGTTGTAAAACACCTGAGGATCGCGCATATGGAAGGTCCGGTAGGCGTCCGCCTGCGTTTGAAAAAGATCCTCGGGATAGCGAGCGTGCCGTCGAATGTCGGCGGGCATTTCAGACAGCGGCAGGAAAAGTTTCGGGAATAAATGCTGGTAAGCCTGAATGATGGGGTCTGTCGGATCGTAAACATAGAGGGATATTTTCCCCGAGTAGGCATCGACCGTGGCCTTCACGGCGTTGCGGATATAGTTTGCGCCGTCGTCGAGGCCTGCGACGGGGAGCGTCGCTGAGTAGGGATGTGAAAGGGAAGTCGTGTAGCCGTCCACCATCCAGACGAGTTTGCCGTCATCGGTGATCACCAGGTATGGATCCTGGTCCCAGTGGAGGAATTCCGCCAGATGTTCGAGCCGCTGCTGCACATTGCGGTGAATCATCATGCGGCTCTCGCCGGTCAGGTAACTGGTAAAAACAATATTCGGCTCCCCCTGTGAAATCGCGGCGGCAATTTTCATCAGGAAAGAACCGACGGGAAATCCCCCCGAACCGTCGTAGGTCGAATACTTGTTCTGATCGCCGGATGGGTAATCGAATTCCTCGCGCGCCGTATGAACGAAGACCGGATCCTGTGTCTTGTCGCCATAGTAGATCGCGGGCCTGGTGATTTTGAATCCCGGTACTTTGACCTCCGGCGGGGCATTTTCGATCAGCAGGACTGGGAGGCCGTCGGGCGTGATCTTGTTCACCTCGGACATGACCACGCCAAACCCATGCGTGTAGATAAAACGCGGATTGATCCAGCTCTCGCTTGCTTCGGCGGACAATTGCGTGACGTCGAGCTCGCGCGAGGAGAGGAGCACCTGCTTGATTTGTCCGCCCGGGAAATAGCGATCGACGTCCGTCCCAGGGAACGTGTAATAGGGACGCAGCGCCTGAATCTGCGTGATCGTGGCGTTGTAGGCGCGCAAATCCCAGAGGCGAATGTTATCGAGCAGGGTCTTGTCCTGGACGGGATCCACACTCGCCGTCGCGGAAGGGACAAACGGCTTTTCGACCGAGTTTTGATCGAGACCAAATGCGCTAATCGTGGCTTCGATATGGCGCTCGATGTACGGCCGCTCGATGGAAATCTCGTTGGGCCTCACGTAGACGGCTTCGATAAGGCTCGGGACGGCAAGTTGCAGGATAAAAAACGACGCCACCACGATGATCGCAAGCCGGTATTTCCGGATCCATATCAGCGGCACCGACCCAAGAGCGGCAACGATCAACACCCAGCGCAACGGAAGAGTAATTTTTTGATCGACGAAATCGGCGCCGGTCATGAAGGCGTGCGAGTTCAACAGGAGTTCATAATTGCCCAGGAAAATCCAGGCGGCGAAGCCAAGCAATAAAATGACTCCAATGATGCGGACGAAGCCAGCGCGCGTCGCTCCCGGAAGCAATAGCGTGTTCGGTCCCACGACGAGTGTCCTGCCGGACTCGTCCATCAGTCCGCCGTAGCGGAAACGCTCGGCCAATTGCCAGCCGCGCGCCGTGGCCCAGAAGACCAGCGCGCAAAGGATCGCGAGGACAAATGCAAACCCCAGCACCTGAGAATAAAATGGCAGATCGAACAGGTAAAACGGCAGGCCGCGTGAAAAGACCTGGTCCCTCCACGCTCCGGCCGGCACGGTGATCCCGCGCGAACCGAAAAAGCGCATGACGGTCCAGTAGTCAATTATGCTGCTCGAAAACAAGATTGACAGCAGAGCCAGACCGACTGGCATCAGGCGCGAATAGAGGGGGTAATCCCGCTGGCGGACGCCGGCGAAGTGCAGCCCATTTGCATGAGCCATCCACAGCGCGGCAAACGCGACAACCGCTCCCGCAGCGGCAGGGGCGACGCTGTACCACAACATTCCCAGCCAAGTGTCAACCTGCCCGACCTCTTTCCACCAATTGTATTCAATCGCATAATCGGCCGCTGAGCTGATGAACCAGCCCATGAAAATCAGGCCGAATCCCAAAATAATCAAATTCCGAATCTGTGAGGGGCGCATAGGGAGCAGTCTTTACGTGCCGGGCAACAGCGCCGCTTCGACAACGATACTGATTATGAGCGGCGCGATATTGTCATGGTGCAGGCCATTCGAGATCGTATCACATGGCCGATTAAGAGCGTGGAGACAACCGGCGGTATCAATCGCAACTCCACTTTGAAAATGAGAAGGGAGTATTATGCATTCTTATGGGGCTGGCAGGAAACCCGGCGTTCGCGGCGCTCGATGAAGCAAGTCATCAAAAAGATCACGAAGGAAGTGACCCATAATGCAGCGTGAACGGGGAGGAAGACGGCAGGCCACGCTGGGCGTCCTTGGCAACCTGTCCGTGCCCGGGACACGTGCGGGAGCAATCGTTTCGCTGGGGATGGCCATCCTCGCGTGGATTGCGATACCGGTCGCGCGTCCTTTCATTCTGGGCACGTGTGGAGTCGGGTTGGTCTTCGGCCTGATTCTTTGGTGGAGGCACAACCGGTGATTGTGCCCGACGAATTATAGGGTGCCAGTCGATAGTGAACCCCTCGCCGACGCGCAGGTCGATTTGAAGCAGGTCCCCGCAAAATGAGGTTCCTCTTACGTAACCTTTATGTAAATCAAGTCCGATCCATGATTGACCGCGCGCCGGAGCAATAACATAATCGTTAAGCTCGCCCCTCTGATAAATCGAATGCTTTTAGGATCATACAATTACTGGCTGGTAGCTCTCTCGGTAGTGATCGCCATGCTTGCTTCTTACGCGGCCCTCGATCTGGGTGGACGCGTAACGGCCGCGCGGGGTCGCGCACGTATGGCCTGGTTGATGGGCGGGGGCGCGGCCATGGGGCTTGGCGTTTGGTCCATGCACTACATTGGCATGCTGGCATTTACGCTGCCGGTTCCGGTATTGTTCGACTGGCCAACCGTCGTTCTATCCCTCTGCGCGGCAATTCTAGCCTCTGTCATCGCCCTGCATGTGGTGAGTGGGGAGAAACTGGGACGCTCGAAGACGCTAGCTGGAAGCGTCCTGATGGGATCGGGCATCGCCGCGATGCATTACATCGGCATGGAAGCGATGCGGTTGCCAGCCATGTGCCAATATGATTTCTGGCTGGTCATTCTTTCCGTTGCTTTGGCAATACTGATTTCACTGGCTTCCATTTGGCTCTCGTTCCACTCCAGGGAGGAAAAAGAGGGCCGGACCCCGCGAAAGATCGCCAGCGCCGCGGTCATGGGCACGGCTATTCCTGTGATGCACTACACGGGAATGGCCGCAGCAACGTTTATGCGAACCAGCAGGCTTCCTGATTTGACGCATGCCATGGGCGTTTCCGCGCTAAGAACTTTCGGAATTACGATGGTGACGATGCTGGTCCTGGGGCTTGCCATCGTGTCCTCGATTATTGACCGCCGATACTCGGCACAGACTTCTGAACTCGAATCGGCGGAGAAACGCTATCGACTACTCTTCGAGCGCAGCCTCGCCGGGTTTATCCGAACCACTCTGGATGGAACGATTCTGGATTGCAATCTTTCCTGCGCAAAAATGTTCGGGTACGCCTCGTGCGATGAACTCAAGGCGACTTCCATGACCGACAGGTACCTCGACCTGGAAGATCGAAACATTTTTATTGCCAGGCTCAAGGAGGAGAAACATCTATCCAACTACGAGCACCGCACGCGGGGGAAGGATGGCGCCACGGTTTGGCTTTTGGGCAGCGCAAACCTCGTTGAGGGAAGAGACGGAACACCATCGGTGAATGAAGAAACATTGATCAACATCACCGAGAGAAAAAACGCGGAAGAAACATTTCGCAAGGCGTTCAATGCAAATCCTGAGCCCATCGCGATTTCGACTATGTCCGATGGCCTGTACCTGGATGTCAATCAAAGCTTCCTCCGCATTACCGGGTATCGCCGCGAAGAGGTCATCGGACGCACCGCGTGGGAAATCAAACTATGGGAGCGACCCGAGGATCGCATCGAGAGGCTCGCGATCCTGGAAAAGCAGGGTTTTGTCCGCAATCTGCCCATGGTCTTCCGCACTCGATCGGGCGAACAGCGCATCGCGCTGGGTTCGTCCGAAGTAATCGAGGTGGGTGGTAAGAGATGCATCATCACCATCCTGAGAGACATGACGGAGCAGAAATTGCTCGAGAAGCAGCTGCGTCAATCTCAAAAGATGGAGGCCATCGGCCAGCTCTCCGGCGGAATCGCGCACGACTTTAACAATCTGCTGAGCGTAATTATCGGGTACAGCGAAGTCATCGAGGATCAGTTGCCGCCCAACGATCCGTTGCAGAGGAAGTGCCGCGAAATCAAAAAGGCGGGAGTCAGCGCGGCTTCGTTAACCCGTCAGCTTCTCGCGTTCAGCCGCCAGCAGGTAATGGAAGCAAGGATCCTGGACCTCAACGCCATCGTCCAGAATGTCGAGAAAATGCTGCGTCGCCTGATTGGAGAGGATATCGAGCTGGTGACCGCGCTCGATCCGGGTGTTGGCCCGATCAATGCGGACCAGGGACAAATCGAACAGATCATATTGAACCTTGTGGTGAATTCGCGGGATGCCATGCCGCATGGCGGCAAGCTCACGATTGAGACGTCCAATGTTGAGGTGGACGAAGAATATGCGCGCCAGCATCCTCCTCAACTTCCGGGGCCGTATGTGATGCTGATGGTGTCTGACACGGGGATTGGGATGGACAGTGAAACTCAGGCCCACATCTTCGAGCCGTTTTTTACTACCAAGGAGGTCGGAAAGGGAACAGGCCTGGGCCTCTCGACCGTATACGGCGTCGTTCGCCAGAGCGGCGGCCACATATGGGTCAACAGTGGGTCCAACACGGGAACAACCTTCAGGATTTACATGCCCGCCGTCAGCCAAAACCTTCGCGCGGAAAAGCCAAAGGCGGTGTCGGCACGACTGGCTCGTGGAACGGGGACGATCCTCCTGGTGGAGGATGCCGAAGCGCTTCGGCAACTGACACGCGAACTCCTCGTCGAGTGTGGATACACGGTCCTTGAAGCGGATCATCCCGAAAAGGCGATTGAGATTGCAAACCGATATGACGATCGAATCCATTTGCTCCTGACCGACATGGTGATGCCGGGCATGAATGGCGAAATTCTGGCCGAGCGTCTGTCCGCAATCCGGCCAGAGATGCGAGTCGTGTACATGTCCGGCCATATAGGGTTTTCCCATGCGGGACCCATCGGCTGCGACGGAAATTTCCTACAGAAACCATTCAGCAAAGAGGCGCTGCTTCGCAAGCTGCAGGAAGTCCTGGCGGTCGAGGCGGAGGTAAGTGAAGCGTAGACGAACACGGGGAATTTGAATTCGACTCATTGGCGTGCCACGAATTTCAGGGGGCGCAACGAATATCTTCATTGCGCTGGCCAGATGTGCGCTCGATCCAGGGATGTGTTATTCCGTACTTCAAGGTGAGTCAATTCCCGCGCTTGACGTCCCCGGCGTCGCCCAGTACGCTGTCCGAGGAGCGACGCACGCGCGAGAGGCACTCTCCGTCAACCGATGGCGACCACTGATCCCAAAGTTCTTGAGACCAACTCCGTTTCTGTAAGGGACGCTCTGGTCGATGGCCTGAAGAATAGAATCCTGCACGTTCAAAATTACACGCTCCTTTCCATCCGTTCCGTCACGAATCTTTTCAGTCCCCCGCAGTACATGTCCGACATTCTGGAACAAATGGATATCATCGGCGTCGGCTCGCTGCCGATCGTGTTGCTGACGGGCTTTTTCATCGGCGCCGTCATGGTGCTCCAAACGGCCGCGCAATTCGAGCGGTTTGGACAGACGGCGCTGACCGCCGATGTGGTCTCCCTCGCGCTCGTGCGGGAGTTGGGGCCCTCGATCACTGGACTGCTGGTCGCGGGAAGAAATTCCTCCGGGATTGCGTCGGAGCTGGGTTCGATGCTGGTGTCCGAGCAGGTGGACGCGATGCGCGCGATGGGTACCGATCCGACCCGCAAACTGGTCACTCCGCGCGTGGTCGCGACGGTCCTGATGCTTCCCTTGTTGACGGCCATGGCGGATTTCATGGGGTTGATCGGCGGCTACATTGTGGCGTCGCTTACGCTTCGACTGAGCGCCGTCACATTCTGGACCCGTGCGGTTGATGTCCTGGTATTTTCCGACCTCGTGCAGGGACTCACAAAGCCCGTCGTTTTCGGTTTCATCCTGGCAACGGTCGGCTGCTATCAGGGGTTGAACGTGAAGGGCGGAACGGAGGGGGTTGGCCGGGCGACGACACAGGCCGTGGTTACCTCATCCGTATTCATCCTGATCACGAATTTCTTCCTCACCAAATTGATGCTGTTTCTTGGCGGCCATAATTTTCTGGGTGGATGATCATTCGGCAGCCGCGCCCGGGCTGTTTGCATCTATAATCGTGCCAGTGGATGCGCTGCCGTGTCGGAAGGGCACTCGCGCACCAATCGACGATGACCTCGGACGCGCCTAGCGAACCCGTTCTTTCCTTCAAAGACGTGCGTATCGGTTTCGACAAAGGGGACGTCCTGACCGGCCTTTCTTTTTCGGTTGCGGCTCAGGAGACGAAAGTTCTGATCGGGGAATCAGGGTCGGGGAAGACGCTCGCGCTGAAGCTGGCCGCCGGCCTTCTGCAACCGGATTCGGGAACCGTCCGCTTGCTCGGACATGAGCTCGAAAACATGTCCGAAAAGGAATTGCTCGGCTTTCGCAGGCAAATCGGTTTTGTATTTCAGGAAGGCGCGCTTTTCGATTCCCTGAATGTTTTCGAAAACGTCGCGTATGTCCTGCGTGAGGAGCACGCGGACGACGAAGAAATTGAGCCGCGCGTCCGCGAGTCGCTGCGATTTGTGGAGATGGAAGACACGATGGAAAAGTTGCCGTCGGAGCTGTCGGGCGGAATGCGGCGGCGTGTCTCAATCGCGCGGGCTCTCATCAGCCGGCCGCACGTCGTGCTGTATGATTCACCGACGGCGGGGCTCGACCCGGTAACTTCGCAGACGATCATTACGCTGATTCTGCGGCTGCGGGACACGCAAGGCGTGACCGCCATGCTGGCGACGCATCGCCTGCAGGACGCCTTTGGACTGGCGAATTACCGGTTCGATCCCGATTCAGGCCGCGTCGTCCATGTGAAGCAGAATGGCAATTCGCAGTCCGCCGCCGCGGCGACTACATTTGTGGTGTTGCGCGGAGGAAAAGCTTATTTCGAGGGAAGTCCGCAGGCTATCGCGGATACAACCGATGAATATTTGAAACGATTTTTATTGTAATGTGTAGGGTGCGAAATTTTTGAGGAGGGCTCTCAATGGCGCAACATAAGCAATTGACGTGGAACGAGCTGCGAGTGGGATTGTTTGTCCTTGCCGGAGTCATCTTGCTCGTGGTCGTGATCTTTTACGTGACCGGAGCCGGAGCGCTGGGGCCAAAATACCTCTTGCGCACGTACCTTTCCGAAGTGGACGGCTTGACGGTGGGCGCCCCCGTGCGCGTGGACGGAGTGGACGTCGGCAACGTGGAAAAAATTCAGATGGCTCCTCTAACGCCCGGAGTGGCGCAGAAAAGCAGGAGCATCGAGGTAGAATTGCGCATTCAGAAAAGCTTTCAAGATGATATCCGCACGGACTCCTTGGCTGGTCTCGTTACGGAGGGGTTGCTTGGAAATCAGTATGTGGACATCGATCGGGGATTCGTGGGGCAAGTCCTGACCAACAATGAAGAAATACCGGCACGCCAGGAAAAAGGTCTCAAGGAAATCGTTGAGCGCAGCACCGACCTGATGGACAGCTTGAGTAATATTTCGGACCAGGCCAATTCTCTCCTCACCGACATCAGAAATGGAAAGGGCTCGCTCGGCAAATTCCTTGTGGACGAAGACGCCTACAAACATCTGGATAGCTCGCTTGGAAATCTGGACGCCACAATGGCCGATGTCCGCGCGGGGAAGGGAACGCTGGGACAATTGGTCACCAACCAGGAAATGTATGATCATGTAGACTCGCTCACCGGCCACCTCGATAATGTCCTCGAAGCCGTTCAGAACAAGCAGGGCAGCCTCGGCAAGCTGATCTACGAACCGGAGTTTCACGATAGCGCGACGAAGTTCCTCGACAACGGCAACGGATTGCTCGCGGATGTTCGGGCGGGCAAGGGAACGCTCGGAAAGCTCGCTACCGATGACTCTCTGTTCACTCAATACCGCCAGGTGGGAGAGAATCTATCGAGCGCGACCGCGAAGTTGAATGACAATGAGGCGACGATGGGGAAATTTTTCTCCGATCCCAAGTTTTATGACAACTTCACCGGACTCGCCGGGGACATGCGGCTCCTGGTGGGAGATTTCAGAAAGGATCCGAAGAAATTCCTGCACGTGAAGTTTTCGATTTTTTAGGACACCACACAACTTGAAGCCTAAGAAGTCTCCGCGAATGTCAGGGCAAGATCGCGGACGCGACGGAGATCAAGCTTTCCGGTGCCGAGGTGAGGGAATTCGGCAACGTACATGAATTGATCGGGCCGCGGTATCCACAGATTCGGCAGGCCCGAGTTACCAAGTTTTTCGATTACGGTCTTCAATTTTTCTTCTGGGAAATTGTGGAGGACTATGAGCCGCTCGCCCTTCTTCTCATCGGGAACCACGGTGACCACGAAAGTTTGCTCCGTAACCCCCGCCAGTTCGTGAAGCTTTTCTTCAATTTTAATATGCGGCACCATTTCGCCGCCGATTTTGCTGAAGCGTGAAAGCCGGTCCGTGATCTCGATGAAGCCGTCCGCATCGACGCTGGCTATATCTCCGGTTACGTACCAGCCATCCCGCAGGACTTCGGCAGTTTTTTCAGGTTTCCCCAGATAGCCAAGCATCACATTGGGGCCGGCAACGAGCAGCATTCCGGCCTGCCCCAATGGAAGAATTTCGAGCGTATCGGGATCGGCGATACGGACGCTCACCCCTGGAAGCGGATGGCCGATCTTGCCCCGTTTTGATCCTGTCTGGCGGAAACCGGGCGCGCGGAAGTCGTGCGTATTGACGGCGACTACCGGCGAACATTCGGTGCAACCGTATCCTTCGAGGGGCCGGATCCCGAAGCGGTCTTCAAAGGCCAAGGATAGCCGCTCAGGAAGTTTTTCGGCTCCTGCCATTACAAGCTGGAGGCTTCCGAAATCCTGCGGCGGGACGCGCCGCAGGTACGCCTGCAGAAAAGTGGGAGTTGAAAGCAGAAACGTGATTTTGTGTTTCCGAGTGACCTCGCCGATGGCCGCGAGATCCAGCGGGTTGGGATGATACACGACGCCTACACCGTGGGCGGCGGGCAGCCACAGCGTCACCGTAAATCCGAATGAATGAAAAAATGGTAGCACACCGAGGATACGGTCGCTCGGCCGCAGCGTGAACGTCTGCAAAACCTGATCGATATTCGAGGCGAGATTGTAGTGCGAGAGCATCACTCCCTTAGGATCTCCCGTACTGCCGCTCGAAAAAATTACGGTGGCAAGATCGTCAAGTTTCGCGCGATTGCGCTGCCCCAGGGCGCGTTCGAGAACACGCGCCGGGTACAGCCATGCCATGGCAAACGCGGCGATTTTTTCCGTAGGGCGCGGATTGGCGGCGAGGTCTTCGACGAAGATTACATTTCCAGGGACTTGAATTTTGACGCGCTCCAGAAACGCGCGCGAGGTAACGACCGTTTGAAGCTCGCACTGTTGGGCGCACGAGGCGATAATTTCATCCGAAGCGGTGTAATTCAGATTGACCGGAACTTTCCCGGACAACACCGCCGCGAAATTGACGAGCGTTGCGGGCCCCGATGGAGGCAGCAGGATTCCCACCATCCGCTGATCTTTCCACAGCGGCTTCAGGCGGCGCGCCAGGAATACGGCGCGCGTCCGCGCGGTATGGAAGCGGATTTTCGCGTCACGCATGTCTGCCATCGCGAACCGGAACGGATGCCTCCGCGCTGAACTCAGAAACATTCTGCCCAGGGTGTGCATGCGCTTCTTGCGGTAAACGTACGCCGCCGTTTGCAATTCCTGCACGGCCTGGCGCAGTTCAACCGCGGTGGATTTCGGGGACATCGGCTTGCCAAAACTCACCGTGACGGGGTAGGGAATCCGCCGAGGAATCTTCCAGAGGAAGCGTCCCCGCTCAAAGCTGAAAATGCTTCCCCACACATTGTCGAGGTTTACGGGGATGATGGGAGCTTGCACGCCTTTCATGATGCGCTCGAACCCGTGGCGGAACGGAAGCAGCATCCCGGTGCGCGTCATCTGTCCCTCAGCGAAAATGCCGACGATTTCGCCGGCCTGGATGGCGCTGCTGGCCTCGTGAAGCGATTGAATCAGGTCGTGCGGTCGTTGCTCCGAGGAAACCGGTATGCACCCGAGCAGCCGCGCGAAAGGATGAAGCAGCGGCTTGCGATAGTACCGGTCGTACATCAGGAAACGAATGGGCCGGTCGGCAGAGGAGATCAGCAGGAGCGCGTCCACCCAGGACATGTGGTTGGCGACAAAAAGAGCGCCGCCTTCCTTGGGAATGTTTTCACTGCCCACGACGCGAATCCGGTAGAGCGAATGCGTCAGGGTCCATAGTCCAAACCGCAACAGGGAATCGGGCAGCAGCTTGACGGCGTAGAACGTCGCCGCGAGCGTCATGATGGCCCCGACCATGAAGATTTTCCCCGGTTGGAGCCCCACAACGGAGAGAAAGAAGTAGTAAACCCCTCCGGCGAGGAATATCCCCACAAACGAAAAGAAATTGGACGCGGCTATGACGCCGCCTTTCTCTTCCGGCTTCGGCCGATGCTGAATGAGCGCGCCGAGTGGAACCGCGAAGAAGCCGCCGAAAAATCCGAGCAGTCCCAGATAGATGTGCACCTGCATGAGTCCCAGGCCTTGCCTGGATACAAGAAATCCGAACACGGTCATACCGATTGCGCCCAGCGGAATCAGGCCATATTCAATTTTCCCGCCGGAGAGATACCCGGCGGCGAGGCTGCCGAGACCAATGCCGATCCCCACCGAGGCCTGGATGTAGCTGATCTGAGTGTCGTTCACGTTCAAAACATCGTGACCGTAGATGACGATGACGAATTGAAGCAGCGCCGCCAGGAAAAACAGGTACGAGTTCCCCAAAATGGCCCAAGCTAGGACGCGGTCCCCTCTGATAATCCGTAGCTGTCCTCCGAGGTCGGCGAACGGATTTTTCCGGAACTGGCGCGCCGGGTTTGCTGCGGGCACGCGCGAAATCCCGAGGCTTGTCAGGAGTCCAAATAAAGTAAATCCAAGAAAAAGCAGGCCCGACCAGATCTGCCGACCTCGAAACTCATCAGCGAGATATCCGGCGGCCATGGTGGCCACAATGGCAGAGAGGAACGTGCCCAGCTCGATGACGCCATTTCCCCAGGAGAGCTCTTTTTCAGGCAGGATTTCGGGCAGAAGTCCGTATTTGGAAGGGCCAAACAGAGCGCCCTGCGTGCTGATCAGGAAAACGGCTACGCACTCAAGTGGAAGATTATTCAATGCAAGCGCGGCAATCGCGACGAACATGACGTCAATCTCAAAAAACTTGGTCCCAATCGTCACCGAGCGCTTGCTGTACCGGTCAGCAAAATAGCCGCCGGTCAGTGAGAAGAAAATAAAAGGAAGAGCGAATAACGCCCCCACGACGGGAATGAGCAGGTTGCGCGTGCTGTCAGGGAGTCCTTGGTCAACAAGCAGGTAAATGACCAGGAATTTCAGGCCATTGTCGTTGAAAGAGCCCTGAAACTGCGTGACGATCAGGCTCCAGAAGCCCACCCGCCAATGGGGAGGCGGCTCGTGCGGTTGCCTCGGCGGAACGCCTAGGGAAGGCGGTTCGGCTATCACGGTAGGGAGGGGTTGGGGATCGCTGGACATGTGTGCGCGCGCAGGATCGCGTTTGCGGATGCCTGCCCGACGCGAGATTTAGTTTAAACAGAGAGTGTCCGTCGAGCAAGCCTTTGGCATGCGTCGCGTGTCGTGTAGAATAAACGCACGCCGGAGTGGCGGAATGGCAGACGCGGCGGACTCAAAATCACGGCAACAAATTCCTAAATCATTTCAACTGCTTGCATACAAGTAAGTTTTTGACATAACGTCCCGCCGCGATACACTTACACAACTCTTTCACACTTTCGCAATTCTGAAGGAGTGTGGAGGTCATCGACGATGGCCGAACAGTACGACATTCTGGGCGGCAAGGTTCACGTCTACAAACGCCCCAACAGCAGCCACTGGCAATGCTCCAGCTATTTCGCCGGGAAGAACCGACGCACCAGCACTAAGGAAGACAGTCTCTCGAAAGCCAAGGAAATCGCCGAGGATTGGTATCTCCAGCTGCGCGGCAAGCTCCGCAACGGAGAAATCAAAACTGAAAAAACTTTCCGCGAGGCCTCTGAAGCGTACCTGCGTGAATATGATGTAATTACACAAGGCCAGCGCAGCAAAATCTACGTCGAAGGCCAGCACACACGCTCGCGCGTGCACCTCCTGCCGTTCTTCGGTCCCATGGGCCTTTCAGAAATAACCGCCGGCAAGGTCCAGGATTACCGCATTCACCGCCACGAGGAAGCGACGAAGAAGCGCGGCAAACCGCCGGCCTATAGCACCATGCATCAGGAGATCGTGACTCTCCGCCAGACGCTGAAAACCGCCCTCCGCCATGGCTGGCTCGATCACCTGCCCGACCTCTCCGAGCCGTACAGATCATCCCCGAAAATCTCGCACCGGGCGTGGTTCTCGCCGGAGGAATATAAAAAGCTCTACGAGGCGACAAGACGGCGCGCGCACGAGCCCAAAAACGCCCGCTACAAATGGGAATCGGAACAGCTTCACGACTACGTCCTGTTCGCGGCCAACACCGGCCTGCGTCCGGACGAAGCCCGCCGCCTGCAGTTCCGCGACGTGACCATCGTCAACGACGAAGGGAGTAACCAGACGATTCTTGAGATCGAAGTTCGCGGGAAGAGGGGTGTCGGCTACTGCAAAAGCATGAACGGCGCCGTGCGCCCGTTCGAGAGGCTCAAGGCCCGGCTCCGCCCGCCGCGTGCGTACGACACCACCACGGACGAGGGGGGGAGGGGGGAGAGCAAGCCGGACACCGGCCAGAACAAAGCCGAACAGTGGCGTCGTCCGGCACCGACAGACCTTCTTTTTCCGCATTGGCAGCGCGAGCAGTTTAAGACGATCCTCGAAGAAGAAAATCTCCGCTTTGATCGCGACGGCCGGCCCCGCACGGCCTACAGCCTGCGCCACACCTACATCTGTCTGCGCCTGCTGGAGGGCGCCGACATCTACCAGATCGCCAAGAACTGCCGCACCAGTGTCGAGATGATCGAGAAATACTATGCGGCGCACATCAAGACGAACCTTGACGCGTCCGCAATCAATGTCATGAAGCCCAAACCGAAAAAGAAAGAGAAACCAACCGAAAATTCGAAACCGGTCAGGCGTTCCGACTCCGCAAACTGACGTGCAAATTCCCGCAGCGTGCTTTAGAATACATAGCTGCAAATGCGAACAATGCCGGCGTGGCGGAATGGCAGACGCGGCGGACTCAGACAAAACTTGAGTGCTCGCCGGGAAACCGGCGATGCAGAACTGCTCAAAGTCGGGGAAACCTTAAACAAGAGGCGATACGCCGTCCTTGCGGCGGCGGAAAACCTGTTGAATGGCAATCCCGAACCAAGCCCGAAGCGATGCTTCGGGAAGGTGTAGAGACTAGACGGGCAGCACCTAATCCCTGATGTTCTAGGGAATGGTGAAGGGATAGTCCAGACCCCAAACCTTGACGAAGCGTCCCCACGGGCGCCCGGAGAGGGCGGCGAAAGCCGCAGTGGCAAGAAAATCCGTTGGTCGCAAGGCCGTGTGGGTTCGACTCCCTCCGCCGGCACCAATTTTCAAACCTTCCCGTGCTTTCAGGAAGGAGGTATTTTTCATAATCACCACCTCGCGCAATAAACCCCGCCGAATAAAAAAGTCTAGCTGTGTCCTGGGTAAGAACACAGCTAGCGCTTTTTTGGACTTGTGAGTTGCGGGTGAGAACGGTTAAATGGGGCATGGTCCCCTTTCCAAGAGTACTCTGGAAACCATTAAAAAATGATGAACGAAACAAGAGCCGGCAGGAGCGGCGCCGCCGCGACGAGGGAAACCTTAACAAGAGCCGGCATGAGCGCAAGAGCCGTCACGCAGCAGCGCTGCGGCGGGGAACAGGTAAAGCCACGGGGAAACTCTTAACAAAAAATTCACCCTTTTGATGTCGTTTGAAAAGCTTTAACCTTTCCGGGTTAGAGTTGAGGAGAGGAGTGTATATTCACGGTTTTGGATTAACTGGGTAGCGGGTAAGGTTTTGCGTGGGTTCATTCACGAAAATTTAGGGAGATTAATTCCCGGTCGCGGTTTCCGCCGTTCGGCGCCCGCCCGCGCCCTGTTTTCCATAAAATCCCAGAACACCCCCAAAACGCGCGCGCCGATCAGGCGCGCTCCATACATCCTTACACCGAACACTCGTGCTCCAATAACCTGCACAATCGCCCTGCTTTTCTTTCTCTTCCTCCTCGCCTTTCTCGGCTCATCTCCCGCGCACGCCCAGACATATTATTACGTCGGCAAGAATCCGATGACACCGGGTGCGGAGGACGCGGCCAGCGCCATCGCTTGCGACGATCAGGCCATCGGCGTCATCCGCTACAACACCGCGACAGCCGCTTTCGAAGGCTGCAACGGTGTGGCATGGGCCGATATCAGAAACGGCGGCGCCGCCGGCGCGGCGGGATTGACCGGGCAGGTTCAGTTCAACAGCGGCGGCGCGCTCGCCGCCAGCGCGAATTTTTCCTGGGATAACGTCAACGGGCGGCTGGGCATCGGCACCAGCATCCCCGGCGAACTGCTGTTCGTCTCCGGCGGCAACATCGCCACCACCGGCGCCTACAAGATCGGCGGTACGACGGTCGTGGCGTACCCCTTCGCCGGCGCGGACACGACCGGCATCGCCGTCGGCCCGAATGCGCTTACAAGTGAAACCGCGAACGGCGAGGCCAACACCGCAGTCGGCTCCGGCGCGCTCCAGCTCACCACCATTGGCAGCTACAACACGGCGCTGGGCGTTGGTGCGCTGTACAGCAACAAAGCCAAATACTACAGCACGGCCATCGGCTATCAGGCGATGTACTACGCCGACGACACGACGACGGCAGCCGGCGCCAACAACACGGCGGTGGGATTTCAAGCGCTGATGGGCAGTACGACAGCATCGGCCAACACCGGCGGCGCCAACACGGCGCTGGGCTGGGTGGCGCTCAGCAACAACACCTCGGGCAGCGACAACACGGCGATCGGCGGGCAGGCGCTGGCCTACAACAGCGCCAAATCCCGCAATACGGTGGTAGGGTACGCGGCGATGTACTACGCCGACAATACGACGACGGCGTCCGATTCCTACAACACGGCGCTGGGATTTGAGGCGCTGCTGGGCAGTCCGACACCGTCGGCCAACACTGGCACGAACAACACGGCGGTCGGCACTTTTGCGCTGGCTGCCAACACGTCGGGCAGCTATAACGCGGCGCTGGGCATGAACGCCGGACAAAGCATTACGTCTGGCAACAACAACATCATGGTCGGTGAGGGCGGCAATATCACCACCGGCTCCAGCAACATTGCTATCGGCAACAACCTGACCTTCACCAGCGCGACACTCAATAGCCAGCTCGACATCGGCGACACGATCTTCGGAGACCTCTCGGGTAAAAAGGTCGGCATCAACACCGGCACCGCGGCGCCTGGCACCGCGCTCGATGTGAACGGCGGAGTGACGATGGAACCCGTGACCGTCACCCTGACCGCCAACAATACCGTCCTCGCGACGGCGAACAGGTCCTATGTCCGGGTGACCTCGGATAACGCGACGGAGACAAACAGGATCTTCTGTTTTGGAGCCGGCACGCTCGGCCAGGTCCTGGTAATCGAGTGGACCTCCTCGACCAACCGGGGCGAGATCGTCAGTCACGGCAATTGCGGCGCCGCCGCCGGCGCCGTCACCGCCAGCCTCTCCTACACCAACTGGGCGCCCAAAAACGCGGAGACCATTCTCCAGCTCATGTACAACGGCACCCACTGGATTCAGATCGCCGGGTCCGCCAACTATTGACGCCGCCGACTCCCCCAATCTTCGAGACCTGTCTGCGGGGGATTCGCAAGGGGGCAGCAGCCCTCTTCTATGCGCCAGGGCGACAACCCCCAAGCCTCAATCCCCAAAAACCTTGGCGCGCCTCATCTTTTCCCCCGCTCACCTTGCAAATCCGCGCCCGTCCGCCATCGCTTTAGCGACGGCGGAACCAGTCCGGCCCCAACAATTGCTGTACCGCAGCAACGAATTTCTTTGCCATAACCATAAACAGCCTCTAGGGTGCGCGAAACACAAACGAACTTATGGGGAAAGAAGTCATGGTTAGCCGAAGTGACCCTACGCATGAATACGCGGGAGAAGAGGGCGGCAGCACCGACAACCGCAGCGACATCCAGAAAATCAAAATCGAAGGCGGGGATTACGTCCTAGTCAGCGCGGAGAAATATCAGAAATTGCTGGACAAACTGGAATCGCTGGACACGGCTCTGGAAGTTCAGCGAACACGGATCGATGCATCTAAACCCGCGCCGGCTAATGACACCGCTACAAGAACCACGCCTGAGATCGGCGCTATCGAGAGCACCGGAGAACACAAAGGCGAGATATACGGGGGCATATTCCCCGCCGACAATAAACCCATCTGGATTTTGGAAGAACCAGAACCCATGACTCATTACGACGCGGTCGAATTGAAGGGCCGGGCTTTGCCGACGAGCAAAGAAGGAAAGTATATAGATACCATTAAAGACAACGGCACGCTTAAAGATATTTTCGCCCGCCACAGCGACAGTTCTTCTTCCGCCGGGTACTTCTGGTTGGCCGAGCACGGCAGCAGCGATGCGCGGTTCCAGCAGTTCAGCGACGGGCGCCAGATCAACAACCACTACGACAACTACGACGGCAGGACAGCTTGTCTATCCGTCCTGTCTGTCCGGAGATGAATCATTCAGTCATTCCCCGACATCGCTGCGCAAATCTTCGGGACCCACACCAAACTTTCAGGCGAACGACATGCAGGCAAAAATGAACCATTCTGTAGATACGATTAGGCAGGTTGATTTGACGCAAGTGGATATGTCCTCCTTTACCGCGCATCTTGCGGATTGCGTGGTTCTGACCCATGACCATAAACTTCTTATGCAGTACCGTCCTTTGAACTGGCGCAGCAGCCCCGGCTGCCTGAATATTTTTGGCGGTCACGTCGACGAAGGAGAAACCGTCATGCAGGCGTTGGTGCGTGAGTTAAAAGAGGAACTCGGCGCGGAAGTGATCGAAGATGATGTGATTAAACTGGGTGCCATTACCGAGGATTCGACGCAGCATCGCGAATTGGTTCATGTTCATTTCTGGCACGACAAGCGGGGCACAATAACGGGATGTTATGAAGCCGAGGCGCGGCGCTATGGCCGCATGGAAGAGGCGCTGGCGCATCCCAAGATAATGGATTATGCCCGATGGAGTCTGCATGAGTGCCAAAGCCGCGGGTTGCTTGAAACATTAGGCCCGCGATCAAAAAGCGCATTCAGGCCATGACCAGATTCACATTCAAGAAGGCAGCGGAAGAACAGGCGGAAGCCTTAGCCAATATGGCTCATGACTTCTGGCGTTATTTTGGTCATCAGGCGAGTATTACGCCGGAGCAGCTGATTAAAGACGGATTCTCTGAAAAGCCACGCTACGAAGCTTTTGTTATAGAGACGGCTCAGCAGGACCTCGCCGGCTTTGCTGCCGGATACACAACTTATAAACTCCAGCATGGTCTGATCGGCTTTGAAATACAGAGTTTATTCATCCGGGAAAGCTATAGAGGAAATGGATTGGGCCGAAAGTTAGTCTCCGGCCTTGTCGTCACAAAATACGGTGATGGTATTCGTGAAATATCTCTAAGTGTCCGCCCGGACAACAAACCGGCTCGAAGCTTGTACAAGTCTCTTGAGTTCTCAGAGCAGGACGAGGGACTACATATTCGCTGCTCTCTTGCAGGGAGGACTCTTGAACAATCTGTTGAAAAGACATCGAAGCGACTTTGATTTGTACTGGCCAAAACCAGATCTGACAGCGTTCGGGTGTCAGTGGTGCCGGACTTTCCGATCACGCTGCCCTGAGCATCTTTTCTTTTGCAATCTGTACACTATGAGAACGCCTTTTTCTGGCGTTTGAGGAAATCCGAATGTTCACGCGAGACATTGCCGCAGATATCTATGCCGACGACCCGTCCACCCTTGCGTATGAACCGCACCGGCTCACCAGGAGCGCTATAAGTGCCGTCGGGGGCATGGCTGTAATAGGCGTCTTTGCGCTTTACGAGCGTGAAGGAGGATTCGGCGGGCTGCCAGTCTTCGAGCGGAAAGGCGACAGCATGATTGCGTCCGATGACGTAAACCTGGGAGCTCAAGGAGTTCATCACGATGGGCGTAACTTCAAGCCTGCTACGCTCTCGTTCCGGGAAGGTAGCGTCGATCTTCCGCATGATGTCGGCCATCGACTGGATGACGCGGAAGGTAAAGGACTCGTTCGCGTTGATGATCAGGCTGAAGATATAGTCAGTTCCCTCCAGCCGTCGCGTCTGTGAGACAAAGCCGTTGTAGCCGCCAGCATGGCCGAAATACGTCCGTCCGCCGCCGATCTCAAACTGCGTACCGAGTCCGTAGTACTGGGTGGTGGAATTTGCGTTCGGCCACCTCAGTCCCATCATTTCGCGCCGCAGGGCGAGGGGCAGGATTTTATCGCCATCACAGAGTTCATGCAGAAACAGGGATATCCCGTCCGTATCGCCGCACAGGCCGGTGGCGGGCAGGAAAATGCTGGCGGGCGCATGCCTCAGCGTGCGTCTCTGACGGTCGTAAAACGGCTTGGTGTGACCGGCGGCCCAGGTTCTTGCTCCCGGGACATAATCGAGCAGCAGCCGTGCCTCGGGCACCTTGTCGAGGACGATCTTGCGGGCGAGCGCGTCATAGGTCGTGCCGGCCGCAGATCCCAGCGCAAGGCCAAGCAGCGCAAATCCTATGTTCGAGTACCTGATCGCGGTATTGGGGTCGTAGATCAGCCGAGCGCCGAGCGCATGCTCCTTCAACTCTTGCGTCGACGATGGAAAGGGCCGCTCCAGCTCCCAGTACGAATTTAAGCCATCCCTGACGATGCCTGAGCGGTGGGTGAGCAGATCGCGGATGGTGATCTCCCGGAAGCGCTTGTCCTTGTGTTGTTTCATCCAAGGCATGTACTGGATGACGAGGTCGGTCAGGCTGAGGGTCCCGGTCCGCGCCAGTTCGAGCGCAACGCAAGCGACCACAAGCTTGCTGTGCGAAGCGAGGTGGGCGGCGTGGCGGGTCGTGTAGGACTCGCCCTTCGGCGCGTTGGCGAAACCGTAGGCCTTGCTGAAAACCAGCTTGCCCTTTTTGCGGATGCTGGCCTGAAAACCGGGCACAACCCCCATGGCGGCGCGGCACGACAGCCAGCGGTCGATAACTTGAAGGCCAACATCGTCAGAAGGACTGGAGAGTTGTTTTTTCATGATTGTGGTTTCTATCCGAGGTGCGGGGGGTAGGTAAAAGGGATGATAGTTGAGGTGCCTCCGGCTGTAAATGGGGTCACCTCACGAAACGGAAAAAATCGTACGCTAAGTCCCCCGGCACCGCTCAGTCAGGACATCACGCTCAGGTTTTGAGAGTCGGATTATTCTGCTTGCCAATGCCGATGAGGTCTTTTGCCGCGGGTATGGCCTCTTTTTGAATCTGCGGCAGCATCTCTTTATAGTATTGCGCGGCCTCATCGGCGTTCATGTCACGGCCGTGCGTCTTGTAATGCTCATCGATTTTTTTCTGGCCGGCGGTGGCCACCCGGAACAGACTGTTGAGCGGCTTCATGACTGCGCCGATTCCCGGATTGAATTTTCCGATCACGTTCATGACCGGCATCCCCAGGTTCACAATCTTCATTCGGAATTCGTGCATGACGCGCGCTTTTTCGCCGACGCGCTGCCAGTAGTCGGATTTCGGCGGGGAGGCGGCGTTGATTTCGTTATTATTACCGCCTTTATCTTTCATATTGTCCTCCCTTGTTTCGTCTGAAAACGCTGAAAATAGTTCTAATACCCGGGATCACTGCGTCAAAGTAGGATTTCGCAAGCTGGAAAGAACAGCGCCATGATCGGGATTTTTTACGCGCACCCGATCCAGAACTTTGCGGGCGATTTCGACATCCGGGTCCGCTACCAGAGTGGTTGACGCGAAGTCGGGGATAACAGCCCACGTTCCCTGAGCCTTCTCCACCATCTTCATGATTTTTTGAACCTGGGCCTCATGCGAATCGGGAGCGATAAAAATCTTGCCCAGATCGCGCAGCTTATCGAAAGCATTGCGTTCCGGCAAACCTTGCTGCTTGCGCACCAGCCGGGCAGCAACCTCTTGAATAAGTTGCTCATTGGCATCAGCTACGATCATTGAACTGTCCCCCTCGTAAAATTATTACCGCTGGTCTTACAACCGAGTATAAAGAAAATACGTAAATGAAAGCTTAAGCTGTCCGTCGCGAAGTTACATATGTTCGTCATGCGATTGAATCGATGGGCTTTCTTACGGAATACCCGCGACCAGGCCCGAATTAGACGCTGGAGTTACTCGTTGTTCTCGGGAGACGCAAACTTCATGTCAGAACATTAACTCTCTATTAAAAACGGCATACTTTTTCAGGGCGGCGAAAGAGATCTTGCGCTCCTTGTTGCCATGAGAGCTTCCCGTTCACAAGGCTGCGCTTCATACAAACGATCAGAGCGCCAAGGAGGCACATATGCATCAGGCTGCCGTATGAAATATCGGGCGGCATCATTAAACGCTGAAGGTAATTGGCTCACGCGGTAAGCATGCGCGTAATTGGATTGCTTGACATGTATCTGTTCATGCAACGTGCATTTTATAGCCGAGGAAAAGTCTTCTGTCAGTGTTTCTTTGTCACTATTCAACTCAATTTTGTAATCTTGCGGCGAATCTTTGTAGTCTGCGGATGAATTGCCCTCAAATGCCGCGCCTTCAACCCAGCCTACCGTTCCAGGAACAATCTTCATGCCAGCTTGCTTCGTTTGTTCCTCAGCCATGACGGTAACGGCTTTCTGCAAGATAATCCGTTGTTCCTCACGGGACATTTGAGGCCAGTTGCGCGCCGCCATCTGCATGTCCGCATCGTCTTCAATGCGTTGCAAAGTCCGTTCCAGTTCTATTTCGCTATTGCGCCAATAATCCGCGGGAATACCAATTCCCTCAAAAAGCTTTAACCCGATTTCTTCCGCCTGCTGAAAATTCCTGCGCTCGTCCAGCGGGACCGTTTCACCCACCCAGCCCTTGGCATGCCATGCATCTTCCCGTTCACCGATAAAGTTTCTTATGTCCTCAACCATCTGCATTTTGTCTTCTACGGATAGTCTTTCAATACTTTCCAGTGGCATTTCTAAAATCGTACTGTGGGGAACAATCGATTGCTGTAAATCATCACCATTTTTCATGGTTAAATATTACAGAAGGAACATTTACAATTGCTTAAGGCTATGGTTGCGCCTGTTCTTCTAGCCGCCCCGCAAAGCTTCGGGTCCCACGAACTTTTCCGCAGACAATTGCTGCGTCGCAGCAATTAATTTCTTTGCCATAACCGCAATCTTTCTCTAGGATACGCGGAACACCAACCAACTTTAATACGAAAGAAAGGACAAATGACTATGTCAGCTATGGAAAAGGTAGAAGAGAGCATTGGGCTGAAAAAAACCTTTGAAAGGAAAACTGAACAGGTTTTACAATGCTTGAATGACCTTGAGACATTGAACGGGCAGATGCTCTACAGATTTGGTGCCGCAGGTGTGTCGGACATTCAAAGTAAGATACAAACAGCCCGCAACGTCACCCAAAAAGCTCAGAATATGTTCTCCACCAAAATCGCCCGCAAGATGGACTACTAGTTCCGCCTGCCTTTTTGTATTCCTCCGGCGAGAACCACGCCCCTGCCCTAGGAATTAATTCCCATAATTAATATTATCACATCGCAACATTTGCCATATTTTTGCGATGTGATAAGTTGTAAGTCACCAACTTAATTCAGTGAGTTTTTGCCCCGCTATTTCGTTGAGAACTCCGCCGATATCCCGGCGGTATTCGGTCGCAGCGATCTAAGTCAAGATTGCCGCTGATTCGGAACGAACAATCGACGGATTAAAGTGGTGAAAATCTGCTGATTTATTGTGGTGAAGTACAACAGCGACACATGTCCCAGATTTTAGCAGCGCCGAGTCGCGGGAGAAAACTCTCGCGCGATGGTTTGGTCGTCACTCGTCACTAGCCAGTGCCTTTCAGTCGCGCGCAGCGCGCCACTTTGCACCGCCTCACCCGCAACAAGGAGTGTCGGTGGTCTTCAGCTCCGCCGGCCTGAGCCATACCGGGGTCGAGCTGGGACCCAACGCGCTGATAATTCGACGGTGAGTGACACTTCGGCAAGGGATGCGCTCTAACCGATTGCTCGGTTGAGCCTTCTTACTTTCGAACGCTGAGAGTAAGATAAGCCAATCTCTTGAATCCCGGAGGCTCTGGATCCATTTCGATTCCTATCCAAATTCCATCACGCTCATATTTATTCTTCATAACACGGTTCACTGTAGAGTAGTGGCGGGTGGCAACCCTCAGATCATCGCTTAACCTAGCGACTATGATCTCGTAATCGGCACGATCTCCCATGCCGTCATAGCCAAGCCAGACCGACGGGCATCGCCACAGCGAATTGTCATGATCGAAGTCAAAATTGATAGGAGCCTGCGGGTAGTAAGTGTGGCTAAAACGAACAAACATAGAGATGCTTTCTCCGCGTGAGGGCCTAACCCGGTATGTGCCCTTCACCGAGATTCTGCCGCGGCCAACTTCGAGGGCCTCGCGCCTCGCCCGGTGATGCTCAGTCACTGTAATTTCTTCGGACCCTTCCGGCTGGATGGCGGTCACCATCAGGCCCGGACCGAGTTGGTGGTCGATGAAGTCCTGATTCATTTTGCGAATTTCCTTTACGAGTTCTTGAGTGAAGTTTCTTACCCTAATTCCTCGCTCTTCAAATTTCCACCAACCACGACCTCTTATGTCTGGGTTTGGATCGAGAATTCCGATTACAACTTCGCTGACGCTGCGGTCGATGAGTCGGAGACAGCACGGCGTCTGTTTACCGCGAAATGTGCACGGCTCCAATGTTGAGTACACTACAGCCCCAGCAACTAAGTCCTCGCGGATCCCAACGAGTGCCTCTTGTTCGGCGTGGTTCCCGGCTGTGTACTGACCGCGAAAGCCAGTCGAAATTATTTCGCCGCTTGGATGCGCTACGACCGCTCCGACCATAGGGTGAACGCGCCCATCGTTCTCGGCTCGGCTGTGCTTTGATAGGTCTACCGCCATTCGCATTAATTGTTCGTCTTTATCGCTGTTCATCATGATCTACCCGTTTTGCCGAAAGCTGATCCTAAGTGTCGCGTCCCAAAGGAGGTTACCACGGGGCTTGGATGAGGAGAATTTTCGCTCGTGTAAATTCCGGTTTTGTGGCCCGAAGGCCTTCTGGAAGCAAAAAAACGAGGCTCTGGGCGGATTATCGGTTAACCGCCAGTTATTCAGAAGCGAGGTTCGAGGAGATCAGTCATGATTTCCCCGAAGCGGACTTCTCGGGACTGGGCCGACCTGCTTGAATTTCGAGTCGCCGAACTGCCTGTTCTGTAATAACCTGCCGCTGTGCAGCCAATTATTCTCTCAAGCTGGCTTGCACTCCGATGACCCAATTTTGGCTACGAAGGAGTCGAAGGTGCAGCCACCAAAACTGGATCGGATGGCGTTGACAGTCGGGCAATTGGTTGAAGTTGTTACGCCCGTTACATGAGCATTGCCAACTGAATCGACCGCGATAAGGCTCACGGGGCAGACCAAAACAACCTTGTCACCCTTCGCGAACAACAGATGCGGGCGCGCCAGACGCTCAGGAACGGCCGAGAGCGAAAAAAAAAGAGATGAAAAAAGCCAAAAGACACAAGGATGTGGAGACGGTGACGAGAATCGGTGCGCAGGTGCTTCCGGAAAATAGAAACACGGGCGGCACCGAACGGGAACAGTTCGCGAAAGCTCTCGAATACCTGAAGGCGATGGTCGTCGAAGGAAAGGCACATATCAAGATCGCGTACGGGATCGCCTCAGCGATGAAAGCCGATCCCGTCATCGCGCAAGTCGCGCCGACGTTCTGGGGAACGACGATCCACGCGCATCTCGACAGGGCACAGTTGCTGGCTTACAAGCTCTTCGACACGCAAGGCAACGCGATGACGGTCGAGAGTCTACTGGACATAACGGAGAAACAGGAAGGCATGTTTCAATACGCCGCGCCAGACGAAGTTCGGGAGATCGTCAAGACCGCGCGCGAGCAGATAGAAGAGCTCGCCGACCCGCTGAAACCGGTTCGCGCGAAGAGGAACAGAATCTTGGCGCACTCCGACGCAACCATCGTCCGCGATCCGGTGGCATTGGAGAAGGAAGTGAAGGTCACGTGGGCAAGCTTGAATCGGATTTTTACTGCCGCTGGCGAGATTCTGAACGAGCTTTCACGTGTGCTCAATGATGTGACGTCGATCTTGGAGGTCATCGGCGCAGCCGATTACGAGATGGTTGTTCAGCTCGTCATCGACGCCAAACACGCCCAAGTCGACCAATACGAGAAGGATTTCGGCGAACCTTGTCCTTTTCCGCGGCCCGTGAGTCGCAGGACCAAGCTTGTAGAGGGGAGCGAACATGAAAAAAAAAGGTAAGCCCAAGATACGGGGTTCTAGGAGA
>Ga0182024_10006445_pt1 | contig 25769 bp, 25 predicted proteins | sample P32metaG_FD_120480 | JGI IMG/M metagenome (GOLD analysis project Ga0182024, IMG submission 120480) | Permafrost microbial communities from Stordalen Mire, Sweden - P3-2 metaG (Illumina Assembly) | ecosystem: Environmental > Terrestrial > Soil > Wetlands > Permafrost | place: Sweden: Stordalen...
CGGTTCGAGGCTTTGCGAATTCCGAAAATGCTGTTGGCGGATCTCGCGATTCACCCGGACGATGCGGGCCTGGGACTCGCGGGAAGCGGTCTTCTGATCGTAAATCCGCCGTATGGCGCGGATAAGTTTCTTCGCGACGCATATGGTGCGATTCACCAGGCCATCGCCGCGGCGGGGGCGGGTTACGTCGAAGTAGTCCGCCTCACGCCTGAGCGAATGGCACAATAGGACGTGCTTTCCTCGAGGATACAACCATGGACGAAAAGACCTTGCGCGAACGGCTCGCCAAACTACACGCCGAACTGGCCAACGCGCATCAAGAAAATCCCGCGACGCGGCAATCGCTGGGCGATATTCTTCCGGACGTCAAACGCATGGTCGATGAGCCTGCGGGCGCTGCCGACTCTGCCATCGACAAAACGCTTCCGGATCGCCTGGAGCGGGTTGCAGTGCAATTCGAGGCCGAACATCCGACGCTGGCGGCGAGTGCGCGGCGGCTCATCGACTTGCTGAGTGAGGTCGGTATTTAGAGAAATTCAGCGCGTCCAGACGATCGAATCCTCAACACGTGCGGCGATGCGTTCGACATCGCCGCTCCCTGGACTCAAGTCGCGCATGAGAACGGCGATGCTGCCATGGCCCGGCACAGGCACGATGGTCCCGCGATAGCCTTGCTCGTCGAACTGCTTCGGATTGCGCACCGCTTCATGCACCAGCACCATGACCGTCACCGGCCCCGACTGTGTTTGCACGACCAAGTGCGGGACCTTGTGTCCCCGGAAATCGCAGCTGCTCGCGTAGCTCACCACACCCGCGTCGGGTTTCAAGCGAAGCTTTGATTGCTCGAGCACCGCGTTCAATTCAGCTTCAGGGACGAGTACGTCAGTGACTCGCCACGCATCCGGCTCGCCTGCCATGTGCGCAACCACATCGGCGGCAAGACCGCGCTGCGGCAGCGTAAGCCAGACTCCTGCGGTGATGACGAGCGCCAGCAGCAGGCTGGCGGCCATGGCCATCCAGCGCCGAGGTCCCGGCGTCGCCTCTGCTAAGCGCGCAAACGGCAGCACGGCCGTCTTAAGGGAGATATCCACGAGCAAAGCGCGTTCGAGCCTCGCTTCAAAGCGCAGCAGCTGCTCGGTAAATGCGCGGCACTCGGCGCAAGACTCGCGGTGCGCGAGCAACTCGGGATCCGCGTCGTGCGGATCGGCCATGATGGCGGACCGATAGTGTGCGTGATCCGTCATTCTTGCGGATCCAACCTTAAGTCCTCGCCGCAGGCCGCTCGCAGCTGTCGGCGGGCCCGGAACAGCCGCGTCAGCACCGCCGGCCCCGACAAATCCAGCTCGCGGGCAATCTGCGCCGTCGAATAGCCCATCAAGACCTGCAGAATGAGAGGTTCGCGATACTCGTCGGGCAATTTCATCAAGGCGGCGCGTACGTCGCTAATGTCTTGTTCCTCGGCAGCAGCCAACATCGGTTCTTCTTTGGCGATCAGTTCGTCGACGTCCACGGTCGGGAAGCGCTTGCGCTCGAAAGTGCGCGCATATTCCCGGCGAATGATGGTCAACAGCCAGGGTTTGGCCGCTGTCTCGTCCAACAGAGACTCCTGCGCCTTCCAGGCCCGCAGCATGCTTTCCTGCACCACGTCCTCAGCCAAAGCGCGGTCGCGGGACAACCAGAACGCAAATCGCAGCAGGTCTGGACGCAGCGACTGGCATAACGCCTGGAACCAAGCGCGTCTCTGATTTCCGCCAGCGTCATCGTTCATGTATAAATCAGCACCCGGCTTAAGATATCGCAGCGGCGATATTACCGCGTTGTGCCGGCGGCGCCTGCGGTGAAAGGCCCGGACAGGGCTTAGGCGCAGCGAATTTACGACGGCACAGTGGATCATGGGAGTCACATCGAAGATGACCGGAATTGGCGTCAATTCATTTCCAGGCACCCGCATGCGGCGCATGCGCCGCGACGAGTTTTCGCGCCGACTGATGCGGGAAACCCACTTGAGCGTGGACTCGCTGATTTACCCGATTTTCGTGATCGAGGGCCGCGGCGATCGGCAGCCTGTGGCCTCGATGCCCGGTATCGAGAGGCTCTCAGTCGACCAATTGCTGCGCGAATGCGAGACGCTGATGCGGCTCAAGATTCCTGCCATCGCGTTGTTTCCCGTCACCCCCGAGGGTAAGAAAACCCTCGACGCGCGCGAGGCCTGGAATCCGGATGGCATCGCGCAAGTCGCGGTCAGCGCCGTCAAAAAAGAATTCCCGAATCTGGGCGTGATCACCGACGTGGCGCTCGATCCTTTCACCACGCATGGGCAGGACGGGCTGATCGATGACAAGGGCTATGTGATGAATGATCTCACCGTCGAGACGCTGGTGCGCCAGGCGCGCTCGCATGCCGACGCGGGTGCCGACATCGTCGCCCCGTCGGACATGATGGACGGACGCATCGGCGCGATTCGCAATGCTTTTGAAACCGCCGGGCTGATCCACACCCGAATTTTGGCCTATGCGTCCAAGTACGCCTCGAGTTTTTACAGTCCGTTTCGCGATGCCGTGGGATCGGCTGCGCAACTCGGCGGCGGCGGTAAGCACACCTACCAAATGGACATTGGCAATTCCGACGAAGCACTGCGCGAGGTGGCGCTCGACATCAGCGAAGGCGCCGACATGGTCATGGTCAAGCCGGGCCTGCCGTACCTGGACATCGTGCGGCGGGTCAAGGATCGCTTTGGAATGCCCACGTTGGTCTACCAGGTCAGCGGGGAATACTCCATGATCATGGCCGCCGCCGGCAACGGCTGGCTGAATGAACGGGCCGTCGCCATCGAAGCGCTGATGTGCATCAAGCGCGCCGGAGCCGACGGTATTTTGACCTATTTCGCAAAACGTGCGGCGGAGTGGCTCGCCTAAGTGAACTCCAGCGCAGGTTCAGAGGCACCTGATCAATACGGGGTTGCGGGTCATCCCATCGCCCATAGCTGGTCGCCGTTCATTCACGGCATGTTCGCGAAGGCCACCGCCCAAAATCTCGTGTACCGGCTGTTCGACATCCCGCCCGATGATTTTCGTCGCGATGCGCTGCGCTTGTTCGCCGGCGGTCTCAAGGGTCTCAATGTCACCATGCCGCATAAGCAGGCGGCTGCAGAACTGGTGAATGAGCTCACGCCGCGCGCGGAGCGCGCGAAAGCGGTCAATACCATCGCTTTCTTCGAGCAGACGTCGCTATTGGGCGATAACACCGACGGCCTCGGGCTCACTGCGGATCTCGAGAACAATTTAGGGATCGCGCTCGTGGGCAAACGAGTACTGATTCTCGGCGCCGGCGGTGCGGTTCGCGGCGTGCTCGGCTCGCTCATGGAGCGGGAGCTGCGCGAAGTCGTCATCGCCAATCGCACGCCGGAGCGCGCTCAAAAGCTGGCTGCGGAATTCACCGACTTGGGCGAAATCGTAGGCTGCGGCTTTTCCGAGGTGCGGGGGCCGCCGTACGATCTGATCATCAACGCCACATCGGCGAGCTTGCAAGGAGAGATGCCGGAGATGCCGGTGGGACTGGTGAGCGAGGAAAGCATTTGCTATGACATGGCCTACGGCCGCGGGCATACGCCGTTTACACTGTGGGCGAAATCCCTGCATGCGGCGCGCACCACCAAGGGATGGGGCATGCTGGTCGAACAGGCCGCGGAGTCTTTCTTGCTCTGGCGCGGAATTCGTCCCGACACCTCGCCCGCTCTGGAGGCATTGGCACAGCACGCGTAAGAAGCTTCGATGCTAAGGCCTTAAGCGCTGTTAGCGCATCGTGACCAATTCTTCGGCGCTGGTCGGGTGGATGGCCACGGTATCGTCGAAATCCGCCTTGGTCGCACCCATGCGGATGGCCACGGCAAACCCCTGCAGCATTTCGTCGGCGCCGGCACCTAAGATGTGGCAGCCGACGATTCGCTGTTCGGGACCGACGCAAACCAGTTTCATGTCCGTATGGGTTTTTCGCGTCGTCAGCGCGTGATACATCGGGGTGAAATCAGCCACGTAGACTTTCACGGCGTCACCATATTGCGCGCGCGCCTGCGCCTCGCTGGCTCCCACGGTGCCTATGGGCGGGTGCGTGAAAATCACCGTCGGAATCATGTTGTATTCCAGATGCCGTTCAGGCTTACCGCCGAAGAGCCTGTCGCTCAGGCGCCTGCCCGCCGCGATCGCCACCGGCGTCAGCGCTGCCCGGCCGGTGACATCGCCGATCGCGTACACTCCTGCGACATTGGTATTTTGAAAGCCATCGGTGATGACGTAGCTTAAGTCATCGAGTGCTACGCCGGCCTTTTGCAAATCGAGCCCCGCGACATTCGCATCGCGGCCGATTGCCCACAACACACAATCAAAGCCGGGAAATTCGCGGCCGTCTTGAGCCACCAGGGTTTTTTTGCCCGACACAGCGCGCAATGCAGCCGGCACCACGTTCTCGTGAACAATCATTCCCTGGGAGCGAACCTCCCGCATCAACGACTTGCCGAGCATGACATCGAAGTTGCTCAAGAGCCGGTCCTTGCGGACGAATTGCTGCACTTGGCTGCCGAGCTCTTGAAAGGAGGCCGCCAGTTCGCAGGCAATGTAGCCGCTGCCGACGACGGCAACTCGATCGGGACGAGTCTCGAGATCGAAAAAGCCGTCCGAACTGATGCCAAATTCCGCACCGGGGACTCTCGGCAGCGTCGGCTTGCCCCCGGTGGCAATGACTAAGTGCCGTGCGCTCAGGCGCCGGCCGTTCACCTCAACGGTATGCGCATCCACGAAGCGGGCAGCTCCTCGCACATACGCCACGCCCTTTGCCTTAAGATTGCGTTCGTAGATTCCGTTCAGGCGAAGCACGTAGGCATCGCGTTTGCGCTTCAATCCCGCCCAGTCGCTCATCCCCACTTTGACGTCGAAACCGTAGTCGCTCGCATCTTGCAGATTCAAAGCGACGCCTGCGGCGTTCCACATGATTTTCTTCGGAACGCACCCCACGTTCACGCAGGTTCCTCCCAGGCGGTGCGGTTCGATTACCGCGGTCTTGGCGCCGAATTCGGCGGCGCGCTGCGCGCAGGCAAGGCCGCCGCTGCCGCCGCCGATGCTGATGAGATCGAATTGGGTGGACACAGCGCCATGATACGTGTTCGCAATCGCCCTTGCCTCGCGAGCCGACTGTTGCCGCGCGTCTGCTAGAATTACAGGGTGCACAATCCACTCTTAGACTTGGGCGCATTGCCGGACTTCGGGCGCATCGAGGCGAGCCATGCTCGTCCGGCGCTGGAAAAGGTACTGGCGGAGAACCGCGCGCGCCTCGCGGAGCTGACAGCGGAAGACGATCCGACCTTTGCATCGCTGGTCGTGCCGGTCGAGGAACTGAGCTACCGTTTGAGCCGGGTGTTCAGCCCGATCTCGCATCTGAACGCGGTCGCCAATTCGGCGCAGATGCGCGAGGCATATAACGAATGCGTACCCCTGCTCACCGAGTATTCCTCGGAGCTGGGTCAAAACGCCGCACTGCAAGCCGGCTATGCGCACGTGCTGAAAACCGAAGGCGCCGCGCTCGATCCGGCGCAGCGCAAACTGCTGGAAAATGCGTTGCGTGATTTCCGATTGGCCGGAGTCGATTTGCGGGCGGACCAAAAAACCCGCTATCGCGAGGTGGCGCAGCGCCTGGCGCAACTGGCCACGAAATTTTCCGAAAATGTGCTCGATGCCGGCCGTGCTTATACACGCAGCGTCACCAACAGCGTGGAACTTGTGGGGCTGCCCAGCAACGCGATCGATCGCGCCGCGGCGGATGCACGCGAGGTCAGTCAAGCGGGCTGGTTGTTCAAACTCGATCAACCTACCTACATGACCATCATGGCCAACGCGGAAAACGAACAATTGCGCCGCGACATCTACGAAGCCTGGATCACGCGCGCGTCGGATCTCGGCCCGAGCGCCGGACGCTTCGACAACCACGGCATCATTGCTGAAATTCTGCCGCTGCGTGACGAGCTCGCCAAGCTGTTGGGATTTGAAAATTTTGCCGACTACGCGCTCGCCACTCGCATGGCCAAGAGCAGCAAGCAGGTGCTGGCATTTTTGGAGGACTTGGCCCGGCGCTGCAGGCCTGCGGCGCGCGAGGAATTTTTGGACCTGGAGGAATTTGCGGGCCGCAAGCTCAACGCCTGGGATCTGGCCTTCTACAGCGAGCGGCTCCAAGAAAGCCGCTACAAAGTATCGCAGGAAGCACTGCGCCCCTATTTTCCGCTGCCAAAGGTATTGGACGGACTGTTTGCGTTGACGCAGCGTCTGTATGGCGTGAGTGTCCGAGCGCGCGGCGATGTCAGCATCTGGCATCCCAGCGTTCGCTTCTACGATCTGCTCGATAAGGACGGGCGCGCCGTGGCCGGCTTTTTCCTCGATCCGTATTCGCGCACCGAAAAACGCAGCGGTGCCTGGATGGACGAATGCGTCGTTGCCAAGGCGCTGCCCGCCGGCACGGCGCTGCCGGTGGCGCAGCTCGTCTGCAATTTCACAGCCCCCGTGGGCGCGCAGCCCTCGCAGCTGACGCATGCTGAGGTCATCACGCTGTTTCACGAGTTTGGGCACGGCTTGCATCACATGTTGACGCGCGTGGCCTATCCCAGCATTGCCGGCATCAACGGTGTCGCGTGGGACGCGGTCGAGTTGCCCAGCCAGTTCATGGAGAACTTCGTGTGGCGTGCCGAGGTGCTGCCGCTGATTTCGGCGCACATCGATACCGGCGAGTCCCTGCCTGTCGATATGCTGCAGCGCCTGCTCGGAACGCGCACGTTCAACGCCGCGCTCGACACGCTGCGGCAAATCGAACTCGCCACCTTCGATTTCGAATTGCACGCCAACTTCGATCCGAAGCTGGGAGCGAATGTCGCCGAGACCCTGGCTGCCGTGCGACGGCGGGTGGCCGTGGTGCCGGCGGCGCCGTTCAATCGCATGCCCGCCAGCTTCGCGCACATCTTTGCCGGGGGCTATGCGGCCGGCTACTACAGTTACAAGTGGGCCGAAGTGCTGGCCGCCGATGCTTTCGAGGCGTTCGAGGAAGCCGGCGTTTTTGACGCCGAGACGGCGGCGCGGTTTTGCGAATCCATCCTTAGCAGAGGCGGCAGCGTCGATGCGATGGACGCGTTCGTTCGATTTCGCGGGCGCCAGCCCGACGTGCGGCCCTTGCTCAAACAAACCGGAATCGCCGCGTGAAGCGGCTGGCCGCGCTGCTGCTGGCGCTGCTGGCGGCAAGGGGTGTGGCGGCGACCGCCTATGTGAGCGATGAGTTGGTGCTCGGCGTCTATGCCGAAGAGAACAATCAGGGTCAACGATTGGCCACCCTGCATTCGGGAACCAGCCTCGAGACGCTGGCGCAAAGCGGTGATTTCACCCAAGTACGCTTGTCGGACGGAACGACCGGCTGGGTAAAAACGGCCTTCCTGACATCTATGGAACCTGCCGTGGTTCGGGTCAAGCACCTTGAAGAGGAACTCGATCGCATCCGCGCCACCACCCCCGCCCTGGCCGAAGCGGCGGCGCGCAGCGAAGTGGAGCGGCTCAAACAAGAACTTGCTGCACAGCAAAACGAGCTGGCTGAGGCGCGCAGCGGCGCAACATCGCCGGCGGTGCCGGCGCAGCCTGCGCCAGGTCCGCTCGCCGCCATCCAGACTCCTGGGACGCTGTGGCAGGTAATCGCCGGCATCGCCCTGCTTATCGGGCTGGCATGCGGCTTTTGGCTGGGCTATGCGACGCTGGCGCGGCGCGTCAGGCACAAATTCGGCGGCATCAAAGTTTACTAAATGCAGATTTCTTGAGGTCCATGTGGCTGATAGTTAACTTAATACTGTGAGCTACGTCCACAAGCAGAGGTAGTTACATGGCACAGGTAGGCCTTTAAGCCTAAACTCATTGCGATGTACGACCTCCGACGTAACGACTTCGACGTTGCGAATTCCGTCCAAGTCAGCTCGACGGCTGCTGTAGCCGCAGCGGTCAGGGAGCTGTTTACGACCGCGTGGCCGGCCGAATCCTTCGACAAGGTCGCGGTCGCGTTCGAAGATTTCGACAAGCTTTTTACCGGCCGCATGCCCGGCTATCATGGCGTCGACACCCTTTACCACGATCGTCAGCACTCGCTCGACATGACGCTTGCCATGGCGCGGCTCTTGGTCGGCTATGAGCGCACCGTCGAGAGCCGATTGCGCTTCGGCGGCGAGCGCGCAGGAATGGCGCTCGTGACCTCGCTGTTTCATGACGCCGGCTACATCCGGGAATTCGATGACCGTCAGCACAGCAATGGCGCCGAGTTCACCCTCTATCACGTGTCGCGCAGCGCGCGCTTCCTCGCGCGTTACCTGCCGAGCATCGGCCTGGAAAGCTGGGTGCCGGTGGCGACGCGGATCGTCCATTTCACCGGATACGAGGTCAAGCTCAATATGATTCAGCTCGCCGATCCGAAGGATCGCAAGCTGGGGCACCTCCTGGGCACCGCGGATTTGATCGCTCAAATGGCGGATCGCTGCTACTTGGAGAAATGCCGCGATCGGCTCTATCCGGAATTCGTGTTGGGCGGCATTGCCACCACGACGGGTAACGATGGCTCGATGCGAGTTCGCTACAGCTCGGGGCTGGATCTACTGCGCCAGACGCCGGAGTTCGTGCGCGAAACATTCGTCGCGCGCCTCGAAGGTGAGTTCGAGCACGCTTACCGCTACCTCGAATGCTTGTTCGGCGGCAAAAATCCTTATCTTGAGGCCATCGAACGCAACGTGGGCTACCTGCACCGGGTGCTGCGCACCGAGCGTTGGCCCATGCTGCGGCGTAATCCGCCCCTGTTCACATCCGACGACACGCAGATCGGCCAGGTGCGCGGCTTGATGCTTGACCGGCTGAAGGCGCTCTGGGCCTAGACCTCGGCACCGTGATATTGGCCGGTTCGAGTACCTGCCTTACGGCAGGTCGATCGTCGCCACGTAGCGAGCGTGCAGCGCATCCAGACGCGCGAGCACGGCTTCCTTCCCCAATAGCGGCGCGTCGGCGATGGCCGCACGCAAAACTCCCGGGCTCAAGCGCCGCCGGGCCTTTTCAGCAATCGGCGCGAAGCTGACATGCCAGGGTTCGGGTTGCACGCCTGACCGCACGCCCTGAAAGGGACGAAAGAATCCGAATCGAGGGGCGTGAGCCTCTAACCACCGATCGAGCGCCGCAAAGGGCCCACCGGGCGCAAATTCCTCGCGCGTGAGTTTGATTGGATATCCCGCGGCAGCAACCTTGCCATCGACCAGATCCAGATCCGTGCCCCAATGATGGCGGCTGGCGCCCGGCAGCGCTGACCACAGCAAAATGGCATCGATCCGCTCCGCAGGCGTCAGCGCGCCGGGGTCGAGCGCGAGCCCCGCCGCGTCGTACATGGGCCTCTCGCCGCTGAACTTTCCGTTCCAGATGGCCAGTTGGCGGCCAAAGTCGCGAAAGCTGCTCATCGGCATCAACTCGATGCCGTCGGCCTCGGCCGCGCGGCGTAAATTGAGGAAGGGCATCACCACTTGTGCGTGCAACAGGCACTGCGGATCGGCAACGGACGAGATGTGCGTCCGCGCCTGGCCCGTCAGTTCGCCCTCATTCATGATGCCACGCCGCGGGCAGAGGCAAATTCAGCCACTTGATCGAACACGCTGGCGAGAATACCCACTTCCTGCGCACCGGAAATCGTGTACTGGCCGTCGAAAATATAGGTGGGTACGCCGGTGATGCCCAAGACTGCCGCGTGGCGCTCGGCGGCAACGACGCCATCCTGGCCAACCCGCAAAATCAATGCGTTGCGAGCCTCCGCCGCGCTCAAGCCGACCTCTTGCCCTAAGCGCACCAGTTCCTCAGGGTCGCCAATGTCGCAGCCCTCCTCGAAGTAAGCGCGCATGATGCGATCCTTGACCGCTCCTTGCAGGCCGCGCCGCGCGGCATGTGCGATTAATAGATGTGAGCGACGGGTATTGGGGACGCGATTGATCAGGTCGAAGCGGTAGCGAATGCCGCTCGCTTCGCCCTGGCGCTCGAGTTCCGCGTGGGACTGTTGCAAGCGAACTTGGTCCGGCATTTTGGCCGCCATGTAGGTCTCCCGATCGACACCTTCAATGGGCACGTCCGGATTCAGCTCGAATGGCCGCCAGACGACTACAGGCTCGTATTGCGGGCGCGCCGCGACAGCCAGGTCGAAGCGGCGCTTCCCCAAATAACACCACGGACAAACGGTGTCGGAATAGATGTCAATGCGCATTGGAGCCGTCCATGAGCCCTAGATTGTACCCTCGCCCCTTATGGGGGTTGGCCTGAACGGGTATGATTGTCGGTTAAGAGACGGGGGGAGCGGATAATCGATGGCGCGCAGCCTTAAAACCAACTATTTGCTCCTAGCCCTAGGAGTCAGCGCCGTGCTTGCGCTGATTTTGGGCGGCCTCGCCTATTACGAGCACCGAGTCAACACGGCCGACGCCAATCAGCTCACCTATGCCACGGTCGAGCAGAAGCTGGAATCCGACCTCGAGGCGCGCGCCCGATCCTTGAGCAACATCACCAGCTCCTCCCTCGCGCCGGCGCTCAAGGAGGGCAACAACGCAGCCGTTGCCGCCATCGCCGCCAGATTGCTCGATGAGCGCGACATCGAACGCGTCGAGATATGGGGCGCGCGCGAAAATATTCTCTACTCGGGCAGCAACCCGGAGGCGCGGCCGACGACTGCGGGTCCGTTCGTGCTGCGGACCGAGGTGCAGGGCATCGGCGCTATCGAGATTTGGATGAGCCGCGCTGAGATGCAAGAAACGCTTTCCAGCATCTACACGCAGTTGCTGAGCAAACAGGGAGTTCAGTCCAAGCGCGTTCGCGGCGTGCTCGCAGGCATCACGCTGCCGCTGGTTATCTTGGGATTGCTCGGAGCCTGGTTCATTGCCCGCCAGCTCTCCAGTCCGATCGCGGCACTGGTGAAGAGCGCCGATCGAATCGGCGACGGCGACTACACGCGGCCGCTCGCAGTGGTGCGCCGCGACGAGCTCGGGGATCTGCAATTTGCGCTCGAGCGCATGCGGCAAAACCTGAACGAAACCACGATCACCAAGAATTATCTGAACACCGTGCTCAACAGCTTGAGCGATGCCGTCTTCGTCACCACTCCGGACGGCCTCGTCAAGAGCTGCAATGAAGCCGCACAGCTGCTGTTGGGCTATGCGTCCGACCAATTGGTCGGCAAGCCCCTGGTGAGCTTCATCGATGAGGTGCATCGCAACGCCTTTGACGGCGCCCAACCCGCGCAGGAAGGGCGTGAGACGGTGCTGCGCACGGCCAGCGGACAGACCATCCCGGTTTCCATGGCGAGTTCTGCAATCGACTCCGAGGATCCGCAGTTTCAAGGCAATATTTACGTGGCGCGCAACATCACGGAACGCAAGCGTGCCGAGCGCCGCATCCGCTATCTGGCGCGCTACGACACGCTCACGAAAATGCCGAATCGCATGCAGTTTCAGCATTTATTGCAGCAAGCCATTGCGCGCGCACGGCGCAACCAGCGCTCACTCGCACTGCTGTACTTGGACTTGGACCATTTCAAAGAGGTCAACGACACCTTCGGCCACGCCGCCGGGGATCGGACCCTCGAGATCTTGAGTGAACGGCTCACCCGGAATTTGAGCAAGGACGCGGTGATCGGCCGGTTGGCGGGCGATGAGTTCGCGATGTTCATCGACGATCTGCCGGTGGACACCGACAACCGCACGGCGTTGGGAGCTCTGGCCCGGACATTGCTCGATGAAATAAGCCGCACCTTCTATGTGAACCAGCAGGAGGTCTATCTCACCGCCAGCGCCGGCATCGCGATCTGCCCCTATGATGCCGAGAATGTGATCGACCTGATCCGCAATGCCGATGCGGCGATGTATCACTCCAAGCAAAATGGCGGCAATTCTTGCGTGTTCTACGTGCCCAGCATGAATGCCGCGGCCGTCGAAAGGCTCATGCTGAAGAGCAAGCTGCGCCGCGCGCTGGAGCGCGACGAGCTGGTCATTCTGTATCAATCAAAAGTGGATCTGCGCACCGGACGGGTGGTGGGCGCGGAAGCCCTGCTGCGCTGGCGGCTTCCCGGACACGGCGATATTTCCCCCTCGCACTTCATTCCTCTGGCCGAAGAAACCAGTTTGATATTGGATATCGGCGAGTGGGTGTTGAATCGCGTCTGCTCCGACTACCGGGAATGGCAAAAAGTCGTGCCGCATCCCGGGCGAATCGCCATCAATCTGTCTTTGCGGCAGCTCAAACAGGCCGGCTTCATCTCCCGCTGCCGCAGCGTGTTTCGCAAACACGGCGTGTCACCCACGTGCTTCGAGCTGGAAGTGACCGAAACCACCTTGATGACCGACCCCAAACGCACGATCGGCCTTCTCAATGAGCTGTACGCCATGGGCCTGAGCCTGGCCATCGACGATTTCGGCACAGGTTATTCCTCGCTCTCCGCCTTGCAGCAGTTTCCCATCGGCACGTTGAAAATCGACCAGTCATTCGTCCGCGATGTCGCGGTGGACACGAACGACGCGGCCATCGTGCGCACCATCATCGACATGGGCAGAAGTCTCGACCTGGAGGTCATTGCCGAGGGCGTGGAGGAAGCCGAGCAGCTCGAATTCCTGCGTACCCACGGCTGCTACTACGCTCAGGGCCGATTGTTCGGCAACGCCATGGCAGCGAATAAATTGCTCGGTATTCTCTCCGGCCAGGAAGGCGGCTCGCCCCACCACGGCAACTTGTGCGCGCCGACGGTACTTCGGCCGATGCGGCTTTCTTCCTAACGATTCTCGATGCTGATTGCGAGAGACCTGACGCTGCGGCGCGGCCCGCAGCCGCTCTTCGAGCAGGTCAACTTCACCATCTTCCGCGGCAACAAGGTCGGGATAACCGGCGCCAACGGCACCGGCAAGTCGAGCCTGTTTGCGGCGATCTTGGGCGAGCTGACGGCCGATCGCGGCGACATCGATCTGCCGGCGGCACTCAAGGTAGCGCACGTCGAACAAGAGATCGCCGCGAGCGACAGGCCGGCGATTGAGTTCGTGCTGGATGGCGATGCGGAGCTGCGCCGCGTGCAGGCGGCGATCGAGGATGCCGAGAGGCGCGATGCCGCCATGGCGCTGGCCGATCTATATTCATCATTGGAAGCCATCGACGGCTACCGCGCCAAAGCGCGCGCGGCGGCCATCATGCATGGCCTTGGATTCAAGGCGGCGGATCATGAACGCTCGGTAGCCGAATTCTCCGGCGGCTGGCGCGTGCGCTTGGGCGTGGCGCGCGCGCTGTGTTCGCGAGCCGACCTGTTGCTGCTCGATGAACCCACGAATCACTTGGATCTCGATGCCATCGTCTGGCTGGAGGAATGGCTGACAGCCTATCCGGGAACTCTCTTGATGATTTCGCATGACCGCGAATTCCTCGATTCGATCATCGATCGCGTACTGCACATCGAGAATCGAACCATCCGCGCGTACGCCGGCAATTACTCGCAATTCGAACAAAAACGAGCAGAGGAGTTGGCGTTGCTGTCTGTCCTGCACGCGCGGCAAGTGAGGCGCATTGCGGAAATCACGGCCTTCGTGAACCGCTTCCGCGCTTCCGCCACCAAATCACGCCAGGCCCAGAGCCGCTTGAAGATGCTTGAGCGGATGGAACGCATCGTTCCGGCTCACGTCGACAGCCCATTTGAATTTGAATTTGCTAGACCTGCGAAAACTCCGCGGCCGCTTCTTACCGTCGAGGACGCCGCGTGCGGCTACGCCGGGGTGCGCGAGTCGGTACAGATCGTCGGCGGCATCAGTGTGTCGATCGGTGCGCACGATCGCATCGCGCTGCTCGGCCCGAACGGCGCCGGCAAGTCCACCTTGACCAAACTGCTCGCCGGCGAAATCGCGCCGCTGACGGGCAAACGCACAGCGGCACCGGATCTCGCCATCGGTTATTTTGCACAGCAGCAATTGGAGCAGCTCAAGCCTGACTGCGATGCGTTTTGGCATCTGCGCAATCTCGGCGGCTCGGACTACGCCGCCGGCGACGAGCAAAAGATACGCGACCACTTGGGAAGCTTTGGCTTTCAAGGCGATCGCGCGTTCGAACCGGTCGGCCGATTTTCCGGTGGCGAAAAGGCGCGCCTGACCCTCGCCCTGCTGGTCGCGCGGCGACCCAATTTACTGCTGCTCGACGAGCCGACCAACCACCTGGACATCGAGATGCGGCAAGCTCTCAGCGTTGCACTGCAGAGCTTCGAGGGCGGTCTGGTCGTGGTCTCGCACGATCGTCATCTGATCAAGTCAGTGGCCGATACGCTGTGGCTGGTGGCGGACGGAAAATTGCAGGAATTCGCCGGCGATGTCGACGACTATCAGCAATGGCTTCGATCGCGCGGTAAGGCACCGCAGTCCGCGCCCACTCCCACTCCCACGCCCAAGCCTACGCGCGCGCCTGCGCGCCCAAGCATGGGCAGCGGAAGGAAATCCGCGGCGGTCTGTGCGCCCGCCGACAAGAAGGCGCCGCGCCGCGACCCGCTGACGCGGCTGCGGCAGCAACTCGAGCAAGTCGAGGCGCGTATCGCCGCGCTCGCCGCCGAGCGCTCATTGCTCGAAGCAGAGCTTGCCGCCAATCCTCTCGAGCACAGACTAAATCTGCGCCGCGCAAACCTGCAGCGAGATGCGGCTTACCTCGAAACCCAGTGGATGGAGATCGGCACCGCCATCGAAATCGCGGAGGCGAAGAGCGGGAATTGAGCTACCTGACGCTCAAGGTCTGCACGGTGCCCGACGCAATCTCGCCGAGCGCCTTGTCGGCGGCACGATTATAGGCATCCACGATCGCGGTCATGCGATTGTCGGCCGCGGCTTCATGGATATCCGGTTCGAAGCTTCCTAAGACGTGCCGATCGCCTGCATTGCCGACCCGTGCCAGCAAATGCACGTGCACCGTTGGTGCCGAACCACCGGCGGTATATTCCGCCTGAAAATCCGCCACTTCGATTTCCAGCCAGTAGACGCTCGCGAACACGGATGCATCTGCGCTCACATTGCGCAGTCCGGGATTCAAATGCAGCTGTTGCACCGCCAGGTCCTGCAATACTTCATCGAGTGGTCCGCTCCACCGCACACCGGCGAAATAGTCCATGCGCCGATCCGGATAAAGCGCGGCGATGCGATCCGTGTCGAGTCCGGCGCGCACCCGCAGCTTGAGGACTGCCAGGTCGATCGGCGCCACCTGGGTTTTTGCCGTATCCGCGGTTGAAGACGGCGGCGTTGCCGACAACAGGTACATGGTCGGCGGAGCCAACTTGTTCTTGAACAATGATCCGGCGCAAGCCGTCAGCAGCGCCATCAGCAATGGCAGGGCCATACGCTTCACTTTGGCACCTCGATTCCGCGATAAGTGGACTCGTAAATCAATTGCGATGGGTCGCGCTTCAGGCTGCGCGATAAATCCCGAAAATCCCGTACTGCCTGCCGGCTCTCGCGCAGCAACTGCTCGAGTTCCGGAAGACTCTGCCGGGTGAAGCGCGATACATCGGGTTCGTTCTCCGCCACGAAACTATTGAGGCGCTGCGTGGTTCTCGCGAGGTTGTCCGAGATCTGCCGGATATTCGCCATCGCCGCCTTCAGATCGGGTGAGTCCTGTTGGATGACGCCTCGCAAGTCGCCCACCGTGCCTTCTACCTCTTGGGTGGTGCGCCGAACATCCGCGACGAGCAGCTGAACTTCGCGCACGGTGCTCGGCAGGCGTTCGCTCGCCAGGCGGGCATTATCGAGAGTGGCCTTGAGCGAGCGCACGTTCTCATCGCTGAAAACTTGATTGAAGTGGTCCGCCAATTCCACCAGGTGCGTGGTCAGAGCCGGCAAGTTGCTCAGCAGCACATCGAAGTCGGAGCGCCGCGAGCGAATCATGGGATAGCGCTGTCCCTGTTCCAAGGCGCCCGTTGATTCGGCTTTCGGATCCTGCTCCAGGTCCACGAACAAGAGGCCCGTAACGCCCTGCAGACTCAAGGACGCTCGGGTTCGATCATCGATCGGCGCGGTGGAGTCGATATCGGCGATCACTTGCACGGTCTTGCGCTGCAGCGGGTCCAGCATGATGCGCGCCACTTTGCCGACATCGACGCCCAAATATCGCACCGGACTGCCGGCGGTGAGGCCGCTCACCGATCCCGGAAAATAAATTTCGTAGCGCTGATAGGTACGCTTGTCCTGCTGATCGGTGTACCAAAACACAAACGACACCGCCATGGCGATGACCAGCAGTACAAAAGCCCCGACGGCGACGTAGTTCGAGTCTCTATCCATGGGCTTCCTTGTTCGCCGCTTCCTTTTCGGCGGCGCGCGCGCGCGGGCCATGGAAATATTCCTGAATCCATGGATGGGTATTCTTGAGCATTCCCTGCAGCGTATCGCTGATCATGTGCCCGTCCACAATCACGCCGACGCGGCTGCAGGTCTGGAATAGCGTATCGAGATCGTGGGTGATCATGACAACCGTGAGCCGCAGTTGCGAATGAAGATACAACAGTAGCTCATCGAAGGCTGTGGCGGAAATCGGGTCGAGGCCCGCCGTCGGCTCGTCGAGAAACAGGAGTTTGGGCTCGAGGGCCAATGCCCGGGCCAGGGCGGCGCGCTTGATCATTCCACCGGACAATTGCGAAGGAAACTTGGGCCCGGCGTCGGGCGGCAGCCCTACCATGAGCAAATTCATCTCCGCCAGTTCATCCAGGGTCTTCTCCGACAATGAATAATGCTCCCTGAGCGGCAGCTGCACGTTCTGGGCCACGGTCAGGGAGCTGATCAGCGCGCCATTTTGGAAGGTCACGCCGTAACTTTGCACCAGACTACTGCGGTCCGCGGCCGCCAGGCTCTGCACATCCCGGCCGTAGAGTTCCACGCTGCCGCTGTCGGGCTGCAGTAGCCCGAGTATCGATCGCAGCAGCACCGACTTGCCGGTCCCGGAACCGCCAACCACGCCGAATATTTCGTTCTGTTGCACTTCCATGTCCAGTCCGTCGTGCACTACTTGCGTGCCGAAGTGATTGTGCAGGCCGCGCACCCGAATCGCCGGATTGAAATGCGGGTCCAGCATCAGAAGTGAATTTGCACGAACAGCACGGCAAACAGCGCATCGGCCAGGATCACCATGAAAATGGATTGCACCACGGCCACGGTGGTCAGGCGGCCCAACTCCCGGGCCGAATCGCGCACCTGCATGCCGCGATACGTGCCGACCATGGCGATGAGGATGGCGAACACCGGCGCCTTGACCAAGCCTGCCCAAAAAGTCGTGGGCGAGAGCGCCTCGCGCAGGCGCGCCGTGAACTGCGGCAACGGAATGTGCAGATTGACGAGCGACAGCAGGCCGCCGCCGGCCAGGCCCATGGCATCGGCAATCACCGTCAACAGCGGCAGAACAATGATGAGCGCCAGCACTCTGGGGACGACCAGCAACTCAATCGGACTCATCCCCATGGCGCGCAGTGCGTCGGTTTCCTCGTTCAGCTGCATGACCCCGATCTCCGCAGCGAAGGCACTGCCGGAGCGGCCGGCGACGATGATGGCCGTCAACAGGACGCCCATCTCGCGCAACACCGCAATGGTCACCAGATCCACGACGAAAATATCGGCGCCGAAGCGCGACAGTTGCTGCGCGCCGAGATAGGCGACGATCACGCTGATCAAAAATGCAATCAGCGATACGATGGGGATGGCAGTGATGCCCGTTTCATAGATATGGCGCGCAATCGATGAAATCCGCAGCGCTTGCGGCCGGCGGAAGGCCTCGCCCAAGACCATCGAAATGCGTCCGAGAAAAACGATCACACCGCGCCCATGCCGGCCTTGCAGCACGGCCCAGCGGCCCACTTTGCCGACCAGCCGCTCCAGAGTGGGCGGCGGCGCCTGCTGGCTGTATGCCGCATGCCGGTCGACATGCAGCTTTTGCAGCAGCTCCAAGAAGTGCGGCGGATTGCCGGTATGGTGAACATCCAATGGCTGCGCACCGCCGCCAACCTCGGCCAGGCGCCGCAGTAGTGCCCATGCCGGACTGATTCCAGGCGCTTGAGCTTGCGTCCAATCGCACATCAAAGTGCCATCCAGGGCGGGCAAATGATCAAGCTGCGCTTCGATGCTCGGCATCGCCGCCAACGACCAATCGCCGCTTAAGCGCAGCCGCCAGCCATCGCCTTGCCGTTCGAGCGCCAACGGGGCCGTCATGGTTGCACTCATAGCGATATGCTAGCAGGCAATGGGGCATAGCGATCCGCTGTTACAGATCCTGATTCTGCTCACCGCATCGGTGTGCGTCGTGGCTGCCGTGCGCAAATTGGCGCTGCCCGCCATCTTGGGTTATCTCGCTGTCGGCATGCTCTTGGGTCCGCATGCGCTCGCGCTCGCGGCGGACAATGAGACCACGCAACTCTTGGCGGACTTCGGCGTGGTGTTCTTGGTCTTCACCTTGGGATTGGAATTCTCGCTGCCGCGCTTGGTGGCCATGCGCTGGGAAGTGCTGGGCGTCGGCGGCGCACAGGTGCTCATCACGACCGGGATCATCGCGGCGGGCGCAGTCCCCTTCGGCGTCACGCCGGCCGTTGCGGTGGTCGTCGGCGGCGCCCTGGCCATGTCCTCCACCGCCATCATCATCGCGCAGCTCACGGAGCAGTCCGAGAACAACCGTACGCATGGCCGGCTGGCCGTCGCCATCTGCCTGTTTCAAGACCTGAGTTTTCCGCTGCTCCTGGCCCTGGTATCGGCGCTCGGCAACAGCGGACGCGCTGCGACTGCTGCACATATTTTGGGTGCGATCGGCATTGCCGCGGCCGCGTTGCTGCTGGTACTCGCCGCCGGCCGTTGGCTGCTGCGGCCCTTGTTTCTCATGATCGCCTCGGTTCGATCCCCGGAACTGTTCTCGCTGGCGGTGCTGCTCGCCGTGCTGGCCTCGGCGTGGGCAACTCATGCGGCGGGCCTGTCCCTGGCGCTCGGCGCGTTTCTCGCGGGCATGATGCTCGCTGAAACCGAGTTTCGGCATCAAGTCGAGGCCACGATTCGCTCGTACCGCGAAGTGCTGCTGGGTTTGTTCTTCATCACGGTCGGCATGCTGCTCGACGTCGGATTGCTGCTGCGGGATTTGCCCGTCGTGACGGCGATTCTTCTCGGCATGTTGCTGCTGAAGGCTGCTGTCGTCGCCGTTGTCGCAAAGCCGGCCACCAAGAGCTGGTTCAAATCCCTGCGCACGGGTGTGATCGTCGCGCAGGGCGGTGAATTCGGATTCGCGCTGCTGATTCTGTTGCTGCGGCGCGAACTGCTCGACCCCGGCGTCGTGCAGCCGCTGTTGGCCGCCACCGTGTTGAGCATGGTGCTATCGCCCCTGATCATTCGTCACAATCGGCGCATCACCCGCATCATCCTGCGCGAATCCGGCAACCCGCAAACCGAGGCGATGCGTCAGGAGCGGATCACGCTGGCTGCCGCGGATCGGGAGCATGTGGTGATCTGCGGCTTCGGCCGCGTTGGGCAGAACATCGCGCGCGTGCTCGAACAGACCGGCTTCGAGTACATCGCACTCGATGTGGATCCGTACCGCATTCGCACGGGCCGGCAAGTCGGCGATCCGGTGGTGTATGGCGACGCCGCTCAAGGCGAGGTGCTTGAGAATGTCGGTGTGGCACACGCCAGCGTCGTCGTGATCACGTTTGCCAATCCGGACGTGGCCTTGCGCATCTTAAGATCGGTGCGCGAGTTGCGCCCCGACGTGCCCATCCTCGTGCGCACTCAGGACGACACCAAGTTGGTGGAGTTGCAGGCGGCCGGCGCAACCGAGGTGGTGCCCGAAACGTTTGAGGCCAGCCTCATGTTGCTGTCGCACCTGCTGCTGTTGGTGAAGTTGCCGGTGGGGCAGGTGATTCGCACGGTGAATGACATTCGCAGCCATCGCTATCAAATGCTGCGCCAATATTTCCGCGAGGCGGACGCCGAGCAATTGGATCAGACCCACGCATTTCGAGAGGAACTGCACAGCGTCATCCTGCCGCCCCACGCCTGGGCCGTCGGGCGCAGCATTACGGACCTTACGGAGCGCGGCTCGCAGGCAACGGTCAATGCGGTACGCCGCGACGGTATCGTGGGGCGCGAGCCGGGGCCCGATACCGTATTCAAAGAGGGCGACGTGGTGGTGCTTTACGGTACCCCGGAGGCCGTGGAACACGCCGAAACCCTGCTCCTGATGGGGTGAAACCGCCATCTTAGGCGGCCGTCGTGACGCGGTTGCGCGGCTCCCTAAATATCCCTTTACAAAACGCGGGTCTGCATCGCATAGTAGAGCCAGCTGTTTAAGGGCAAACCCGCCGAAAGGTGGGGACGCAAAACCACCGGTCTAAGGGGCTTACCAAAAGGGAAGTCCGACGATAGCGGGGTCGCCAGTGAATCTTAAGGCGCATAGGCGCATGCAGAACCGCCAGGTTTTGTGCCCCCGACAGCAAACGTTTCTTAGGCGTTTGGCGAGACTTCCGGGGGGAAGCACATGGTCAATAAAGTCATCGATCCGCGAAGCGCGGATTCATCCGGTATTTTTCGGCGGCCGCGGCTTGTTCTGCGCCTAAAGCGTTTCGAGGACATCCCGAGCCTTCTTTCCAAGACGAAAAGTTATCCCACGCCCATTCGAATGGTCGGCGCCGACTATTCGCAGACCCGCTGTGTCGGCGGCGACGGCGGGACGACGGTCGAAACTTCCGGGCTCAGCAGGATCTTGGAGTTTGGGGAGACCAGCGTGCGGGCACAAGCGGGCGTGCTGTTAAGCACCCTAGTCAAGGCGCTCGCCGAACGCGGGCAAGAACTGCCGCTGACGCCCGAAATGGGCCGAATTTCCCTGGGTGCCATGGCGGTGACCACGCTGCCGCAGGCTTCGTACGGCGACGGCATGGCGCAATTGTCCTCATGCATCAGCGAACTGAAAATGATCACGCCGCAGGGCAAGCAGATGATCGTGACGGATCGCGACCGTGACTTGATGCGCGTGCTGCGCTCGAGCTTCGGCTTACTGGGCGTGGTGCACGAGGTCACGGTGCGCGTGCGGCCGCTGACCCCGGTCAAGATCGATTATCAGGTCATGACGCTGGAGGAATTCAGCTCCCGGTATGCAGGCCTGATCAATGCTCCGGGCGCGCTGCGGCTGCATGTCTCGCCTTTCCACGATCGGATCACTCTCGAGCGCCGAACACTGGATCAATCCGCGGAGATCAATCGCTCCGGAATCTGGCAAATCAAGCAGTCCGTGATGCGCAATGTGCTGCCCGCCTTCGGCTCGACGGTGGGCAGCGTATTGGCCGCGCCCGGATTGCGCGCCGCAGTTCTATCGGGAATGCATCGCGCTTTGGGCGGCGGCACCCGGAATGTGATGATGTATTCGCACGAATGGATGCGCGACCTGCCGAAGGAAGCGTGGAAGGCGCGCCATACCTACAGCCTGTGGGCGTTCCCGCAAACCGATTACCCGAAACTGCTCGGCGCCTATTTCGAGTTCTGCAAGTCCTACTATAAGCAGCATCGATACCGCGGCAACGTGGTGAGCGGCGCCGCCAAACTGCACCAGGATCGCGGCTCGTTGTTCAGCGCAAGCTATTTAGGACCGATGTTCACCCTGGAGCCCTCATCCAGCGGCGAGCAGGGTTGGGACGACTTCCTGATCGACTTCAATGAATTCGCCTCGTCGCACGGCGGCACACCCACCTTCAATCAAACGCGTGCCCTGCAGCCGGAACACGTGGCGAAATCCTTCGGCGAGCGCGTCAAGCTGTTCCGCGCGCTGCGCCAACGCACCGATCCTTTGAATCGGCTGCGCAACAGTTACTTCGCGTACCTCCTGGGCTAGGAGCTTTGATCTAAAGGCTCAAAGGCCCGATACGATCTTTGCCTTGATGGATTCGAATTCCGAATCGCTGATGAGCTTGGCATCGAGCATTTCGCGCGCCTGGCGCAAGCGGCGCGTCGGTTCGGATTCGCCGGCGGCATCGGTGCTGCCGTAGCCCGCCTGAGCGCCGCTGATCTGCACCCCGCCGGACTTCGCGCGTAATTCCTCGAGCTCGCGCACCCGGCGCTTTTCGCGCCATATCTGATCGTGCAGCTGGCAGATGCGATACATGGCCTGTGCTTGATCCTTGTTCAAGCCCTCAAAGCTCAAGGTCCGATTCACTTCGGCGCCGATGTTCAGATCGGAACTGCTCTGCGCGACCAGCGTCAAGTCAGCTGCAATGATCCCGGCGCTGATGCGCGCTTCTTTCAGATCCTGCCAGCGAATATCGGCCGAATCGTAGCCGCCGAAAAGGCGCCGCTGCAGGTAAATGAAACGCCCGCTGGTGGCCGCAATGCAGACGCGGCGATGAGTGAGCGCATAGATGCGGCGCTGCGCCGCCCAGGCTTCCAGCGTTTCGCCGCTCGTCAGCAAGCCCCGCAGCGTAGCGAGTGCGGCACCCAGGCCCGATTCATCGGCGCCGGCGGCAGGATCGGCCATAAGTTTCAAGCCTTTTCTTGTAAATGCGCCTCGAGGAACCAGAGGTACTTGTCGATATCCCGGGAAATCCCCGTAAAGAGGTCCGCCGTATCCGCATCGCCCAGCTCATCGGTATCGGTGATGGCCGCGCGCACCACCTTGGCGTACACCGACAGCTGTGTCGACAGGTAGAACAGATGATCCTTGCCCGCGGTGATGCTCAAAGGGTAGTTCTTCAATTTGCTGCGCTTGGCCGCAACGGCGACCGTGCCTTCGGCAGTGCCGCCCAAGCTGGTGACGCGCTCCGCGATCTCGTCGATCTGCTCCAGCACCACGTCGGAAATCTTGTCGAACAGCTCGTGCAAGGCGATGAAGTTGGGACCCTTCACGTTCCAATGGGCCTGCTTGATCTGGCTCTGCAGATCGATGGCATCAGCCAAGCGATCGTTCAAGATGACAATGATATTGCGGCGGACTTTCTCCGATAGATCGATCTTTGTCTTGTACATGAGCGCCCCTTCGAGATAACAAAATACCTTGGGCTATTTTGCACTGCTTTGGCGGCGAATCCCACGAAAGAAAGTAATGTCGGGGGTCGGCTGTCGCTGGGCGGCGGCGCGACGCACGCCGGCCCCGCTGCCCCGAACTAAATCTCCGAGCGGCGCATGCGTAGCTGGATGGCGCCTACGATCAGCACGATGCCCACGGCGGCGCCTATCCATGTTTCCGCACTGGCAAAAAATCCACTCGGATTAATGAGATCCCAAGCTCTGATCGCAAGGCTGTCATTATCCACACCGCTGGTGCCCTGCGTCCACACATGCTTGGCATTATTGAATGCCACCAGGGGCAGTCCCATCAAGCGCCTGGTCAGCGTATGGCCGATCACGTGCGTGCCGAAAAACGCGCGCTCGAAGATATACGCCACCAGCGGCGGCAGAACCGACCACAACATGACCGCGCGTTTGGCCCAGGCCGACACCAGCATCAGCCAGCCGGCAATCGGCAAGTACCAGATGGCGGTCGTGATGATGCAATACACCCACAAGACTTGAATGTCCCACCAGGCGTACGCTTGCCACAGCGCGCTGCCGAGCGAGGCCCTGGCGCGAATCGAGAGAATGAATGCCCCGATCAGGGCGGTCGCGTCGGCGGCTGCGAAATACACCAGCGGGATCAGGATCATGCCGACCAGCAGCTTGATCAATACGGTCCTGGCGTCGGATATCGGCAGGGATTTCCAGAATAAAATGCTGCGATCACGGCGATCCGCGTACAGGCAGTCGAGCAGATACCAGGTTGCATACACCGACATCACCACATAAAACATCACCCCGACAATCACTTGGAAGGCGCCGGCGGCCTCATGTATTTCCGCCGGCGAGGTCAGCTTTGGGATGCTCACTTGACCGAACAAAGCGCCCAGGATCAGCAATGCGCCGAAGACGGCGGGAATGATCCAAATTGCCCGATTTTCCCAGAACTCTCGGCGGATAAGCCACGTGCTGGTATTCATGCCGCACCTCCGGAAAGCTTCGCGACGAATAAATCGGAGACGCTCGGGGTATGCAGTTCGCCGAATGCCGCCAATTTACCGGCGTCGACGTTTTCGAAATACAGCACCATTTTCCCGAGTATGTGACGCTCGTAGAACGGTTTCTCGGCACGCGCCGCATCGAGGCGATCGGCCGTCACGGCCACTGCAGTGAAGCGCGTCGCGACCTCCTCGAGAGAGGTGTCCAGTACGATGCGGCCCCTATCGATGAATATGATATCGGTCAGCAGGTTCTCAACCTCTTCAACCTGATGCGTGGTGATCAGAATGGTTCGCGTCTCGTCCATATAGTCGTTGACCAGCGCGTCATAGAAGGCGCGGCGCGCGAGAATATCGAGTCCCAGCGTGGGTTCATCCAGCACCAATAACTTCGCATCGATCGCCATCGTCAGAGCCAAATGGACTTGAGTTTTCATTCCCTTGGATAATTCCCGCATCCGGCGTTTGCCGGTAATTTGCGTTTTCGCCAGGAAGCCAAAAGCGCGGTCACGGCGGAATCGCGGGTGCACGCCTGCGACGAAATCAATCGCCTGCTCGACGCGCAGCCACGACGGCAGCACCGCGACGTCGGCGATGAAACAGCATTCGTTCATGAGTGCAGTGCGGTCGCGAAACGGTTCGCGGCCCAATACGGTCAGCTGACCTTCGTAATTCGTTAGGCCCAAAATGGCACGCAGCGCACTGGTTTTCCCGGCGCCGTTGGGACCGATCAGTCCGACGATGCGGCCGGCCTCGACATTGAGGTTGGCGCGATCCAGTGCCACGTGGGCACCGTATTTTTTCGTCAGATCCTTTGCTTCGATGAGCGGAGCCATATGAGTCTCATTCTTCCTTCGTGTCGCTGCCGCGAGGCGGCGGCGCCGGGTGTGTGAGCGCCGGTGTTTGTGCAAACAATTCTTGTGAGGAGAACCCAAGCCGATTGATGACGGCGAGAATCTGCGGCCAGTCCTCATTGAGGAACCGCTCGCGCTCTCCCGCGAGGAGAAGCCGCCGGGCTCCGTCGCTGACATACATGCCCCGACCGCGGCGTTTTTCGACCAGGTTCTCATCGACCAGCTGCTGGTAGCCTTTCAGCACCGTGAGTGGATTGAGCCGGTAATCGGCAGCCACCGCCCTCACGGAGGGCAATGGATCACCCTCCTTCAGCGCGCCCTCTAGAATCAGGGCGACCATTCGATCGCGCAATTGGCGATAGATTGGTTGGTTGTCGTTCCAGTTCGGGTCCATTTCTCGCTCGATGTGCTTAACCCCAGTGTGGGGGACATATAGCACGGTAATCTACCAGAGCGCTTAGGCTAGAAAGCTTAGGCCGCGTCGTTCGCTGAGGGCGCGACAGTGCTGACCAGCGACATCACCGCCGTGGGCGCCTGGAGCTGTGCATTGAACAAGTAGGCTATGCCGCCCATGATTACGCTGTTGACCATCAGCGCCAGAGCAAGGGCCGCGAGTTTTGTTGAGATTGAGGTGTGCATGATCGTCTCCTTCCAAAAGTTTTCAGTTCAGCCCGTCATCGAGGTGTTTCGGTGACTTGGTGATATAGTAATATACAACACCACTACATGCAAGCACTTTCGCAAATATTATTTCGTCCCTAAGTTCTTGTTTTTAAAAGAAATCCTAGAGTCGCTGAAAAATAATCATCGGGAACCGTTTGGGTTTTGCCCGCAGGCATA
>Ga0182024_10006446_pt1 | contig 25769 bp, 26 predicted proteins | sample P32metaG_FD_120480 | JGI IMG/M metagenome (GOLD analysis project Ga0182024, IMG submission 120480) | Permafrost microbial communities from Stordalen Mire, Sweden - P3-2 metaG (Illumina Assembly) | ecosystem: Environmental > Terrestrial > Soil > Wetlands > Permafrost | place: Sweden: Stordalen...
ACGGAGCGCCGACTGCGCAGCGAGGACCTGTCGCGGTTGCGCGATCGACTCGGGCCGGAGCGAGTTGAGCAGCTGCTGGTCGATGGATCAGCGATCGGCTTCGGCGAGGCGCGATCCATCGCCAAGCGGTGTTTTCAGGAGCTCGCCGTCTCGCCTCCGAACGGTCAGGGAAAGGCGTGGCCCGTGGACACCTAGCGCGGCGCGGCACATCTCGCTATCCCTGGATGAAGCGCCTCGGGTTAGCGCACCGAGTCCCAAAGCACCCACGAGGATTCGCTGCTTCGAGGGGCCGATTCGGGCTCGAAGGGCGCCTTTGGATCCCCAATGTTGCACGGGTTGTCTGGCGCGCTCGGAGGGATTCGAACCCCCAACCTTCTGATCCGTAGTCAGATGCTCTAGTCCGTTGAGCTACGAGCGCAAGGCCCCCCTGGACAGCCGCGTCCAGGGGGACGGTGGATTGTACCGTCTCGGCTGGATGGGTTCGCGTGGCGATCCGACGACTCGCTGAGACGTCGACGAGGGATGCTCCTGTCGCCACGCGGGACGGCGTTGGCGGGGTGGGCCCCTTCCTGGAGGGTTCGAGCCGACTGCGCGCAGGACGCATACTCGCGTGAGTGCCCAGCGTACGAATCCGCATCGTGAGCCTGGTGCCGTCCGTGACCGAGACGCTCCGTGCCTGGAACCGCGACCCCATCGCCTGCACCCGGTTCTGCGAGCAGCCCGACCTTCTCCACGTCGGCGGCACGAAGGACCCCGACGTCGCAAAGATCATCGAGCTCCGCCCCGACCTCGTCGTTGTCGATGCCGAAGAGAATCGACGCGAGGATCACGACGCGATGGTGGGGAGCGGCCTCGAGGTCCTCGCCCTGCACGTGCGATCGGTCGATGACGTGCGCCCGGCGCTCGCGACGATGGCAGCGCGACTCGAGGTGGACTGGTTGGCGCCCGAGCTCGGTGACCCGAGCGCACAGAGGCTCCGGGCGTTCGTGCCGATCTGGCGTCGCCCGTGGATGGCGCTCGGCATCCCGACCTACGGCGCGTCGCTCCTCGCGCGACACGGGGTTGGCAACATCTTCGACGACCGCGGGGCCTACCCCACCGTGAGCCTCGCGGAGGCGGCGCAGCGCGAGCCCGACGTCGTACTCGCGCCGAGCGAGCCCTACCCGTTCACCGAGCGCCAGCTCCCCGAGCTCGCCGGCGTCGCCCCCACCGTCTTCGTGGACGGCAAAGACCTGTTCTGGTGGGGCGTGCGCACACCGGGCGCACTGGCCCGGCTCGGAGAGGTCTTGGCCGAGCTGTAGCCCCCCAGCTCGACGCGTCGACGCTCAGGCCGACCCCGGCCGACCGGCGCGCCGTCGTGCCGGCTCGTCGTAGGGGCAGTGGCGACATCCGCTCCCGCAGCACCGGCCCTGTTCGCGGAGCGCGAGCGAGGTGAACACGGCGAATCCGCTCTCGGGATCGGTGTAGGTGGGGCGTCCCTCCCGCACCGCCGCGTCGTGGGCCGCCTGTGCGGCGAGAGTGATCGACGAGGCCATTGGGCTCGTGGGGCTCATGTCCGGTCAGCATGCCATCCGCGCCCTCGCCCGAGTGCGCGACGACCAGTGGAAGGTATCCGTTGGTCGCGGCGCACAGGACGCACGACGGCCAACCTGACTACAGTCCCGCCCTTCGGAGGGGTGTCGGCGATGCAGCAGCTATCAAGAGGCGAGACTCACGCCGCGCCGCACGCGGTTCGTCAACGCCGTCGACGTGCGGCCGTGCTGTTCGCCGTGTCGGCGCTCACGGTCGTCACCATGGTCGTCGCCGTGCCCGTGACGCAGGCCTCCGAGCCGCCGCTCGGCGTCACCGCCGCCGCGACGGCGACCTACCCCGTTGGCGTCTTCGACGTGTACGAGCCGTCCGGGTTCGCCCCTCCTGGACCGAACCAGCTCGCTGGCTACGAGGAGGCCTACGTGGACGACTTCACCGGGCCGATCGACTTCACGATGTGGGGGCTGTTCGACGGCGTCCCGAAGGGTGACCCGACGGGACGCTTCGAGCGGAACCACGTGTGGGACGCGGACGGGATGCTCCACATCGGCACGTGGCGGGACCCGATGCGCCGCGACAAGTGGGCGACCGGCGGGATCTGCCTGTGCGGCGTGCACCCCACCTACGGCGCGTTCTTCGTCCGCTCCCGCGTCACGTCCACCGGTCCTGACGACGCACAGCTGCTCTGGCCGCTCAACAACTCGTGGCCCCCCGAGCTCGACTTCAACGAGACGGGCATCGCGCCAATGGCGTCGACCTGGACCGACCACTACCGCTCCCCGAAGACCTGGGTGCAGAAGACCCAGAAGATCAACGTCCAGCGCTGGCACACCTGGGGCATCATCTGGACGCCGACGGCCATCACGTTCGTCGTCGACGGGCACGCCTGGGGCCAGCTCACCGCGAAGGCGCAGATCCCCGACCTCCCCATGACCCTCGACCTGCAGGCGCAGACCTGGTGCGGCATCCTCCCCGAGTGCCCCTCGCGGACCTCGGCGATGCTCGTCGACTGGGTCGTCGTCTACACCCCGACGACCTAGTCGGCGTCGCGTCGCCGGCCCCACCAGGGCCGCGGCCTACGATCCCGTGGTGCCTGAAGAGCTCGCCGCGCTCGTCGACGCCGAGCGCGACGCGATGGTCGACACCCGCAGGGACCTGCACCGGCACCCCGAGCTCGGCTTCGAGGAGCACCGCACGACGAGGGTCGTCACGGACCGCCTCGACGCGCTGGGCCTCCGCGCGCTCGCGTGCCCAACGCCGACCGGCGCGGTCTACGACCTGCCCGGCGGGCGCACGGGAAGGACCGTCGTGCTCCGCGCCGACCTCGACGCGCTGCCCATCCAGGAGTCCGAGCGCGACGACGTCACCTCTGAGCGCGACGGCCTGATGCACGCGTGCGGCCACGACGCGCACACCGCGGCCATGCTGGGAGTGGCCTCGGTCCTGGCCGCGCGCGCCGAGTCGCTGCCGGGCCGCTACGTGTTCGTCTTCCAGCCCGCCGAGGAGTCGCTCGGCGGCGGCAAGCAGATGGTCGACGGCGGCGTGCTCGACGGGCTCGACGCGAGCGCGGTCGTCGGCTGCCACGTCACCTCGATGGCACCGGTCGGCCTCGTGGCGCTGCGCGACGGGGTCCTCATGTCAGAGGTGCGCTCCTTCGCGGTGCACGCGACGGGGGCGGGGGGCCACGGTGCGACGGCCGGGACCGCGGGCAACGTGCTGCTCGCCGTCGCGAGGCTCGCGACCGAGCTGGGCGCGGTCGTCGACGGGCTGAGCCACGCCGGGACGGCGTGCGTGTGCAGCGCGGGGATGCTCCACGGGGGCACCGCGCCGAACGTGGTGCCGTCGACCGCGACGCTGCAGGGCACGCTGCGGACCTTCACCCCCGAGCATGCGGCGGCCGCGCTCGACGAGCTCCGCGCTCGCTGCGCGACGATCGCCGCGGCCCACGACTGCCACGTCGAGCTACGTCTCGGGGACCATGCGCCCGCGGTCGTGAACGACCACGGCGTCGCCGACGTGGTGCGCCGCGCGGCTCGGGCGACGGTGGGCGAGGGCAACGTCGTCGAGATCCCGCCCGTGACGCCGAGCGACGACGTGAGCGAGTTCCTGCTGCGCGTCCCGGGCTGCTACTTCTTCGTCGGTGCGGCGCGGACCGACGGCACGAGCGGGCCGCACCACAGCCCGACGTTCGCGCTCGATGAGGGCTGTCTCGGCGTGGCGGCGTCCGTGCTCGCCCACGCCGCGGTCGAGCTCGCCGGCGCGACGGCCTAGCTGCGAACTGGACCGTAGAGGTAGGCGCCCCCGAGGATCCCCGCGCGCGACCCGGACACCGTCGTGCAGCCGGCGAGCTCGCCGAGCGCGTCGACGTCCACGCGCGGGCTGTTGCCGCCCGCCAGGTGCAGCGCGTCGAAGCCCACGACGTCGTGCAGCAGCTGGAGGGCCCCGACCACGCGTGTGTGCCACTTTGGCTCGCCGTCGCGCTTCCTCGCGTGCTCGCCGAGCACGTCGTCGAAGGTCTCGCGCCGGCTCCAGCGCAGCTGGGAGAGCTCGAGGTGCGGCTGGAGGTGCCCGTCGAGGGTGAGCCCTGTGCCGAACCCGGACCCGAGGGTGGCGGTGAGCTCGAGCCCCTTGCCCCTCGCGCAGGCGAGCGCGGCCACGTCCGCGTCGTTGCCGACCCGCGCGTCCAGCTCGAAGGTCGCGGCGAGCCGTCGCTGCAGCTCGAAGCCGCGCCACGCCGCGCGCAGCGCCTCGGTGCGCTCGGTGCCGGGCCCCGCGCCGCGCTCGAGGTTCCCCCCCGACACGACGACCCCGTCGAGGACCGGGCCCGGGAACCCGAGCGCGAGCCGGTCCGCGTGCGGGAGACGGACGACGAGGCGAGCCACCTCCTCGACGAGCTTCTGCGGCGTCATCGGCCACGACGTGCGCAGCTTCACGCGCTCGCCCACGAGCTCGCCCTTCGCGTCAACCAGCCCCGCCTTGAGCGACGTCGCCCCGACGTCGACGCACACCGTGAGCGGTCCCACCGGCGAGCCGCCGCGTCTCATGCTGCCGTCGCCGTCACGTCGAGCCGCTCGAGCCCGCGCAGCACGAAGTTCGGCCGGTAGCGCACCTGGCCCTCGTCGGCGAGCGAGATCGACTCGGTCCGGTCGAGCAGTCGGCGCAGGGCGACCCGGGACTCGAGGCGCGCGAGCGGGGCGCCGAGACAGTGGTGCAGCCCGAAGCCGAAGCCGAGGTGCGGATTCGGGTCGCGGTCGAGGCGCAGGGTCGCCGGGTCGTCGAAGGCGAGCGGGTCGCGGTTCGCGCCCCCGATGAGCAGCATGCAGAACGTCCCGCGCTCGAGGTCCTCGCCGCCGACGGTCATCGGCTCGAGGAGCGTGCGGCCCGTGAGCTGCACCGGAGAGGTGAGCCGGAGCAGCTCGTCGGGGGCCGTGCGGTCGAGGGTCGCGTCCGCCCGCCACTTGGCCTGGGCCGTCTGGTCGCGCGCGAGGGAGAGCGCGGCCCCCGAGAGCAGGTTCACCGTCGTCTCGTGGCCGGCGACGAGGAGGAGGATCGCCGTCGACAGGAGCTCGACGTCGTTCAGTCGGTCCTCGCCGTCGTGCGCCGCGACGAGCGCGGAGAGCAGGTCGGCGCCGGGGTGCTGGCGACGCTGCTCGAAGAGGCCGTGGAAGTAGAGCGCGAAGTGGGCGAGCGCCTCGTCGCGTGCGACCTGCAGGGCCTCTGGCAGCAGGAACTCGGGGTCGAGCCCCCGGGCGAGCGCGGCGGAGCGGTCGCGGAACTCGCTGCGATCCTCGCTCGGGACGCCCAGCAGCTCGCAGATGACCGCGACGGGCAGCGGCCAGGCGAGCGCGTCGACGACGTCGAAGGTCCCCGCGTCGAGTGCGGCGTCGAGCAGCGCGTCGGTCTCGGACTCGACGAAACCGGTGAGCGCTGCCACGGTCCTCGGCGTGAAGGCGCGCTGCACGAGGCCGCGCAGCCGCGTGTGGTCCGGGGGGTCGCGGAAGAGGAACGGTCGAGGGTCGGGTCCCCCGGCGCGGATCGCGTCGTAGTCCTCCGTGCGCCGCGACGACGAGAAGCCCCTCGGGGCGCGGTCGGGGTCGGTGTGCAAGGAGTCCGAGGAGGCGCGCCGGTCGCGCAGGACGGCGAGGCAGTCCGCGTGGCGCGAGAACACCCAGTAGCCGTCAGGGGTGAGGTGGACCGGAGCGTCCTCTCGCAGCTCGTCGAACAGCGGCATCGGGTCGACGACCCAGCGGGGATCCGAGGGATCGAAGTGCGCCATGCGGGGAGCGTAATGAGCCCGCGCGCCCCGCCCTGTGCCGAGCTGGCACCGGGCCCCGGGCGCCGAGGCGGACCCGCAGCGGCGCGGCGCGACCCGCGACCAGCACCGCGGCCCCGCGCGGCCACTGGCGGAGCTCCTCTGGGACGACCGCGGCCCCGCCGCCGGCGACGCGGGCCGGCCCGGTGAGGGTGGGCAGCCACTCGGCGAGCGTGGGATCGGCGAGCCCGCCGAGGAGGACCCTCGAGGTGTGGTTGTTGACGACGGTGCGCGCCTTCGGGCCGTAGCGCGCGACGAGCTGGGCGAGGTCCTGCCAGACCGTGACGAGGGTCACGCCCTGGCCCTGGCAGGTGGCGGCGACCTGGTCGAGCTCGTCGATCGGGGCGATCGACGCCGCCTCGTCGAGCAGCACGAGCAGCCCGCACGGCGCCGACCGCTCCGCGCGGACGGCGGCCTGCGCGAGCACTCCTCGCAGCAGCCCCGCGAACATCGGCCGGAAGCGGCGCTGGTCGTGCAGCGGAGCGGAGAGGTAGCACGTGTTAGCGCCCGCAAGCAGCGCGGCGGGGTCGACGGGGTCGCCGGCTCGCAGGCACTCGATCGCCGCCTCGACGGTCGCCAGCACCGAGCCCAGCGTGCGGTCGTCGCGGGTGAAGGACGCGACGAGGGCGTCGGCGGCGCTCCCGTCGTCGGCGAGGAGCGCGAGCGCCTCGTCGATGCTCCGGCGGTCGACCCAGGCCGCGACCGTCTCGATCGTGCCGCCCGCGCGGTGCGCCGCGAAGAGGAGCGGGGCGAGCAGCTTGGCCGAGAGAGATGCCCAGAACTCCTGGTCGCCCCCGGTGCTGCCTGCGCCGGTCCCGACGGCGAGGTCCCGCGCGATGGCCCGCGCGGCGGGGAGGGTTCGGGCGAGTGCGACGGGGTCGAAGACAGCCGCTCCTTCAAGCTCCGGGGCGACGACCTGGACGCGGCCGAGCGCACGGCGCCCCGCGGCGGTCAGCGCCACGAGATCCCCCTTCACGCTCGCGGCGAGCACGGGGCCGTCCCACGCGGCCACGAGCGGCGCGCACAGCGACGTCGTCTTTCCGGACTGGGTGGGGCCGACGACGAGCACCGACCCCGGCGCGCGGACCCCGAGGCGCAGCGGCGTGCGCACCCACCCCCTCGTCGCCCAGCAGCCGATGACGAGCGGCGAGTCGCTCGCCCGGAGCCGCCACGCGGCGCAGAGCCCGCCGAACCGCGTGGCCGGCCGTGGCCCGCGCTGCACGTCGTGCGCGCCCTGGCCTGTCCCGTTCCAGATGGCCAGCGCCACGAGGGCCCCGACGCACAGCAGCGCCCTCATCCCCGCATCGCCGCGTCGGTGTCGACGAGCTGCGCCTCCGCCGGCGACACGACGTGGCGGACCACCGATCGGGCCGAGCCGACCCGCCAGAGGGCGGCTCCCCGCGGGAGCCTCGCGACGACCTCGCGCTCGGGCGCGGTGAGACCCAGCAGGTCCGCGAGCGCCGCCGCCTCGGCCGGGGACTGGCCGAAGAGCACCGAGGTCTCGACGTCGCGGAGCAGTCCCGCGGCGATCGCCGCGGTCACCGAGCCGTCCGGGCCCGCCGCGGCGAGGTCGCTCAGCCGGTGGAGCACGAGCACGTGGGCGACGCCACGGGCCCGCGCGAGCTTGAACCCCGCCTGCAGCCACCTGGCTGCGCCCTCGTCGGCGAGCAGCGACCACGCCTCGTCGAGGACGAGGATCGTGCGCGCGGCGCGGGACGCGCGCCGCGCCGCCTCGAGAGCCGCCGCCGCGCAGCACAGCACGACCGGGAGCGCCCCGGCGCGCACCGCGCCCGACACGTCGAGGACCACCACGTCCCCCTCGAGGTCGCCGCCCGACGTCGCCGGCCCGTCGAACAGGCCGCGAAGCTCACCGGTCACGAGGCGACGCAGCTCGAGTGCGACGGCGCGGCTCTCGGCGGCGAGCGCCGACGTGGTCGTGCCGAGCGACGTCGCCGCCGTGGCGCTCGGCGCGATCAGGTGGTCGAGGACGCCGCGCAGTGTCGCCGGCCCGTCGTCGTCCGCTGCCGTGCAACGCGACCTCGAGGGCGGCACGCTCCGCCGGGCCGACGCGGCGCTCGAGGCTCGAGGCGACGAGCGCGGCGAGGAGCGCAGGACGGGCCGGGTCGTCGCGGTCCCCCGCAAGGGGGTTGAGCCGCACGTGGCCACCGGCCTCGAGCGAGACCGGGTCGGCGCCGAGCGCGCGAGCGAACGCGGCGTACTCGCCCTTCGGGTCGACCACCACGCAGCGGCGCCCGGCGACGACGGCCCGAGCGAGAAGGCACTTCACGAGGGCGCTCTTGCCGCGGCCGACCTGCCCGGCCACCAGCACGTTGGGATTGGTGACGAGTCCCTCGGCGTAGGCGTCGAACGGGTCGAACCGATAGGCGCCGCCGAGCGTGCACGTGCCGACGACGACGCCCTTCCTCGGTCCACCCCCGTCGCCGAGCCCCGGCGCGAGCGGCGGCGCGTTGCGCGTCGTGAGCAACTGGGTGCGCGCGCCGAGCGGGGTACGTCGCCTCATGGGACGCACCAGCCGGGGACCGACGCGAGCACGCCCCGCCGGTGGTCACCGTCGCAGCGCCGCAGCCGCACGCCGCACGCTGCGGCGTCGGCGAGCAGGCGCGCCGCGCCGACCTCGAGGCCCATCAGGTCGTCGGCGTCGAGCGCCACCACCCCGACGAGTCGGAGTGAACCGTGCCCCGCAGCGAGCTCGTGGGCGCGCTCGGCATCGCGCGTCGCGTCGCGCAAAGACTCGGACGAGTCGAGGAACCCGCCCCTGGCCTTGATCGCGTCGTCTGCAGCCGCGACCGTTCGCAGCCTCGCGGTCCGGTGGCGCGCGCGAGTGAGCTCCTCGACGCGGACGCTGAGCGCGACGGTGCGACGATCGGCCGACACGCACAGGGCCGTGAGCACCTCGTCGTCCACGTCCCCTCCGGACCACTCCTCGACGACGAAGGCCGCGTGGACGGAGGCCGGCGCCTCGAGGCAGCGCCACCGGGCCACGAGGTCGACGCCGAGGAGCGTGCCCATCCCGGGTGCCACGCGCGCGGCGAGCAGCTCGTCGAGGTCCTCGAGCTCGCAGCGGACCGCGCCGTCGACGCCCACGGCACGGAGGGCCGCCGCCACGTCGACTGGCGCGTCGTCGGAGACGGCGACGTACGACCTCGCCGCCATCCCACGATCGGCGAGCGAGACCTCGTGGCGCGGAAGCGGCCCGGGGCCGGTGACGGTGAGGAAGGTCACGGCTGTCGGCGCCTGTCCGACACCCCCGAGCCCGCGGAGCCATGCCGCCAGCGCCTGGCCCCGCGCGCCGGGCTCGTCGGCGAGGGCGCGAAGGCCGTGGTGCTCGAGCGCGGCGAGCGACGTCGCGGTGCCGTCGGGCCAGCGCAGGTGCGCGAGCCCGTCGTCGTGGTGCACGGTTGCACCCGCGCAGAGTGCCCCGCCCCGCACGCGCGCGAGGTGCGTCGCGGCGACGGGGAGCCACTCGTCGAGGCCGCGACCGCGGAGGGGCACGAGGGCGATCGCGACGGCGACCGTCGCGGCGAGGACCCCGAGGACCGCGGCGGCACTCCCTCCCGCGCCGAGGCCGGCCACGAGGGCCGTCGCCCCGACCGCCGCCGCGAGCGCCTGGCCGGGCCGCCAGCCGAGGACCGCACCGCGGCGCTCGGCACGACCGAGATGGAACGCCCGGGCCGCATCTGCCGGGCGTGCGCGGCCCCGGGCCTCGCCACGTCCACCCTCCCCGGTCATGCTCCCAACGGTCGCCGTGCACCGGCCAACCCCACCCACGCGTCCCGGGGACCCCCGTCACGTGATGCGCCCCGCCGGCGACGCCGCGATGCACGGACCGCCCACGCGCGATCACGTCCGCTCGACGTGCCCTGGTGGCTTCCAGACGAGTCGTGGCCCCATCTCGTCGCGCTCCCAGACGTGCGTGCCGGCCGACGCGGGAATCGCCTTCACCGGTGGCGGTCCCTTGACGAACGTCGCCTCGGGATCGAGCGCGGTGCCCGCGACGAGGTCGACGTCGAGGCCCGGCATCATCCCGATCGGGTCCGAGCCGATCGCGTCCACGCTCGGCACCGCGCCGCTGCCGGCGCCCGCGAGCACGAGCGAGACCGCCCGCGCGGAGGACTGGCGCACCGTGCCCGCGGCGCGATGGCGCACGCCGTCGAGATGCGTGGCCGCCGCCTCGGCCAACGGGACCAGCCGCAGCACGGCGTACGGCATGAAGGACGCGAGCAGGAGCATCGCGCCGCCCGTGAGCGCCGTCGCCGGCCCGTCGGTAGCGTGCGCGATGGCGTCGAGGGCGACGGTGAGCACGAGAACGATGACGACCTTCGACGCGACGAGCGCGCCGAGCACCTCGAAGAGGCGACGGGCCCACGCGACGGCTGGCGGCCACAGGGTCGAGGCGAGGACGAGCGGCAGCGCCGCGGTCAGGACCGTGATCGCCGCGGCCCGGATCACGAGCTCGACCCAGAGCACGAGCGAGCCGGCGATGACGAGGGCGGCGACGACGACCGCGATCGCCCCGGGGATGGCGCCCGAGGACGCCACGGCCTCGGCGACGCCGCGGAGCGACGCCGCGAGCGAGGTCCCCGTCCCCCTTGCGAGCGACGCGGAGAGCTGATCGGTCGCCGACAGCGCGAGGCCGACGAGCCCTGCACCTGCCGCGCCGAGGAGGACGGCGACGGGGAGCCGCAGGAGCACCGTGCGCCACAGCTCGCCGATCGAGCCGTGCACGAGCGCGTGGAGCACCCCGGCGACGAGCGCGAGCAACGCCACCGGCGCGGCCACCACGAACAAGAGGTGCTCCCGCGCGAGGAACCACGCCGTCGTGACCGGCGGCGCCGTGGAGCGCTCGAGTGCCGCGCCCACGAGGCCGAGCAGCCACGCGGCGCTCGACGTGCACCAGCCCACGATCGAGGAGAGGAGCGTCGACACGATCGAGGACGCCAGCGCGGAGCTCCCTTGCGAGACGATGCCGCAGACTCCTGCGATCGGGAGCGGGCACGGGAACGCGTGCGCCATCAGCGCAGCCCGCTGCCCACATGGAAGAAGAAGTTGATGAGGATCGGCGCGGCGCCGATCAGGAGCGCGGCGGCGCCCGAGGCGAGGACCGCACGACGTCCCGACATCGACTGGTGCACGTTGTGGGAGTGCGAGCCGAGCGCCCAGACGAGCGCGCCGATCACGAGCGCAGCGAGCGAGCCGATGAGCGCCCACCCCGCCATGCCGTCCACCAGCTTCTGGAGCGTGCCGCCACCCGGTAGGTAGGTGAGGGTCGGATGGAGCCTGAGGGTCGGTCCGGACATGGTGCCTCCTTCATGGGAGACCACAACAGGTCGGTCACGCGGGAGCCTGCGGACGCAGGTCTGCCATGCTTGACGCGTGCTCGCCTCGCTCGATCCGGCGACGTGGCCACAAGCCGCGCTGTGGGCCGCGGCGATCGCGATCGTGCTCGTCGGCCTCGCGATCGGGTACCTGGTCGGGCGCCGGTCGGGCCGCCGCGCGATCGCGCTGCGACTCTCCGCGCTCGGTTCGCGACTCGGCGCGGACCACCCGCCAGCGGACGACGGCCGCGTGGAGACCGCGCTCAGCTATCTCGAGCAGGTGACCGGCGCGGCCACCGAGGCGGTCTCCGAGACGAGCGCGGAGTCGATCCGGCTGCGCCGATCGCTCGACACGCTCCCGCTCGGGCTCGTGCTCTGCGACGAGTCCGGCACCGTCGTGTACCGCAACGAGCACGCCGACCAGCTGATGACGAGTCGCTACGGCGACGCGATCGCGGCCCAGGCGGTCACCGAGCTGCTCACCGCGGCGTGGAAGGGCGGTGACGCCGAGCGGGTCGTCGACCTCTACGGGCCACCGCGGCGCACCCTCCACATCCACGCCGCCCTCATCGACGACGGGCGCCGCCAGCTCGGCGTGCTCGCCATGATCGAGGACGTCTCTGAGCGTCGGCGCCTCGAGGAGATCCGCCGTGACTTCATCGCCAACGTGAGCCACGAGCTCAAGACGCCGATGGGCGCACTCGGGCTCCTCGCAGAGACGCTCCTCGTCGAGCGCGACCCTGCGGTCGCCTCGCGACTCGCCGAGAGGATCCACCTCGAGGCCTTCCGGGTGAGCCGGATCATCGACGACCTGCTGGACCTGTCTCGGCTCGAGTCCGAGGGCACGCCGTCGCGCGAGCCGGTCCCCGCCGTGCTCGTCATGGCCGAGGCGATCGAGCGCATCCGGTCCGTGGCCGACCAACGCGGCATCGAGCTCGTCTTCGACGAGCCTGAGCCGACCGTCATCGTCTTCGGCGACCGGCGCCAGCTCGTCGCTGCGCTGTCCGCGCTGCTCGAGAACGGCGTCGCGTACTCCTCGGAGGGCGGGACGGTCACGCTCCAGGCGTCCACGAGCGAAGAGACGCTCGGCGCGGCCGCCGAGCTGATCGACGCCGAGGCCGGCACCGAGGCCCCGACGCCGCCCACGATCGTGCTGCGCACGGTCCAGATCGCCGTCACCGACAAGGGCATCGGCATCCCTGCGAAGGACCTCAACCGCATCTTCGAGCGCTTCTACCGCGTCGACCCGGGCCGGGCCCGCCAGACCGGCGGCACGGGGCTCGGCCTGTCCATCGCACGGCACGTCGCCCAGAACCACGGGGGCCGCGTCGAGGTCGAGTCCCGCGAAGGCGAGGGCTCCACCTTCACGCTCGTCCTCCCGTTGCACGCGCAGTGACGCCGAAGACCAAGGCCCAGCGCGCTGAGGAGGTGCGCCCGCTCGTGCTGCTCGTCGAGGACGAGGAGTCCTTCGTCGACGCGCTGCGCATCGGGCTCGACCGCGAGGGCTTCGACGTCGTGGTCGCGAGGGACGGCTCGGAGGCGATCGAGGCGTTCGAGGCGTCGCGGCCGGACCTCGTGCTCCTCGACCTCATGCTGCCGAAGCTCTCCGGCATCGACGTCTGCCGCGCCCTCCGGGAGCGCAGCGAGGTGCCGATCATCGTGGTCTCGGCCAAGAGCGAGGAGATCGACACGGTGCTCCTCTTGGAGTTGGGCGCGGACGACTTCGTGACCAAGCCCTACCGGCTCCGCGAGCTCGTGGCGCGCATGCGCGCGGTGCAGCGGCGCAGGGTCTCCGCCGAGCCCCGAGTGGACGGCGGCGCGGTCGTCGAGGCCGGAGGCATCCGCCTCGAGCCCGACACCCGCCGCAGCTACGTGCGCGGCACCGAGGTGAAGCTGCGGCGCAAGGAGTTCGAGCTGCTGCACCTGCTGCTCGCAAACTCGGGGCTCGTGCTCACCCGCGACGTGCTGATCGACCGGATCTGGGGGTCGGACTACGTCGGGGACACGAAGACGCTCGACGTCCACGTGAAGCGGCTGCGCGCGCTCGTCGAGCCGGACCCGAAGTCGCCGTCGCTCATCACCACGGTGCGCGGCATCGGGTACCGCTTCGACGCGCCCAAGACGCCGGCCTGACGCCGGCCTCACGACAGGCGACCTCGGTCAGGGCGAGGGCGCGGTGATCGACTCGGCACCGACGTAGCCGACGAGCACGTCGGGGACCGTGATCGAGCCGTCCGGCTGGCGGCAGGTCTCGACGACGGCCGCGAAGACCCGTGCCCAGCCGAGCACCGAGCCGTTGACGGTGTGGGCCATCACCGGCGAGCCGCCCGCGTTCGGGCGGTAGCGCACGTTCGCACGGCGCGCCTGGTAGTCGCGGTACCAGCTGACCGACGACACCTCGAGCCAGCGGTCGACCCCGGGTGCGAACGCCTCGAGGTCGAAGGTGCGCGCGTTCTGGTTCCCGAGCTCGCCGACGCAGAGATCGAGCACGCGGTACTGGAGTCCGAGCCCCCGGAGCACCGCCTCGGCGCGCGCGACGATATCGGCGACCGCGTCGGGCGCCTGGGCCTCGGTGCAGTACGCGAAGAGCTCGGTCTTGTCGAACTCGTGGACGCGCAGGAGCCCTCGTGTGTCCTTGCCCGCCGAGCCCGCCTCGCGGCGGAAGCACGAGGTGGTCGCGCAGTAGCGCAGCGGCAGCACCGACTCGTCGAGCAGCTCGCCGCGATGCATCGAGGTGAGGGGGACCTCGGCCGTCGGGATCGCCCACAGCCCGTCACGCTCGACGGCGTACGCGTCGTCCACGAACTTCGGCAGGTGGCCCGACGCGGTCAGCGCCTCGGTGAGCACGAGGGTCGGCGGGCGCACCTCGATGTAGTCCGCGGACTGGACGTCGAGCGAGTACCAGGTGAGCGCACGCAGGAGCCGCGCGCCGAGCCGCTTGTAGAGCGGGAACATCGACCCGGAGAGCTTCGCGGCCCGCTCGAAGTCGAGGATCTGCAACGCCTCGCCGATCTCCCAGTGCGGGACGCGCTGGTGCTCGGCGTACTCGGGCGGACCTGCCCCCTCGTCCTTGCCCGGCCACCACCGTCGCAACTCGACGTTGTCGTCCTCGCTTGTCCCGTCGGGCGCACCCTCGTCGGGGAGATTGGGCAGCACGAGCAGCTGGTGGCGCACCTCGTCGGCGACGGTCTCGGCCTCCGCCGTCGCGATCCGCTCGTCGTGGCCGAGGGCACGGCTCGTGAGCTGGAGCTCCTCGGCGCGTGCGGTGTCCCCGTCCTTGCGGGCCTGGGCGACCTGGCGCGACAGCGCCTTCACCTCCGAGCGCAGCTCCTCTGCGCGCTGGAGGCGGAGCCGGTGCTCGGCGTCGAGCTCGAAGAGCGCGTCGACCACGCCGGGATCGACGCCGCGGCGCGCGAGCGAGGCACGCACCGCCGCAGGATCACGGCGCAGGAGGGTGAGATCGATCACGTCAATCGATGGTACGCGTGCGCGCCGACGGCCCCGACCAGCTCTCGGTATCCCGTGGGCACGCTCGCGAGGGATCAGCCGCGGCGGCGCGCGCCTTCGGCTCCTGCTGCCGAGGACGCCAGCGTGCGAGGCGGACGCGGGTCCTCGACCGCCCCGACCTCGAGGCGCGCCGCGACGGCGCCGACCACGAGCACGGCCGGCGCGACGACCTCGAGGGAGCCGAGTCCGCCGAGCGTCGTGCGGACGCGGCGCTCCGACGGGGTAGCACCGCGCTCGACCACCGCGACCGCCGTCGACGCGGCCCGACCACCGGCGATCGCCCGCGCCGCGATCGCCGCGCGCGTGGCGACCGCCATGAGGAGCACGACGGTCGACTCCTCTGACGCGGCGAGCAGGACGCGCACCGCGCCCTCGACGTCGTGGCCCGAGGCGACGGTGACCGAGGACGCGACGCCGCGCTCGGTGACCGGCACGCCCGCGAGCGCCGGCACGGCAAAGGCGGCGCTGAGTCCCGGGACGACCTCGACCTCGATGCCCGCGTCGCGAAGCGCGTCGAGCTCTTCGGTGCCGCGCCCGAAGACGTAGGGGTCGCCGCCCTTGAGCCGCACGACGGTGCCCTGGCCCCGGCCGTGCACGATGAGCGCCGCGGTGATCCGCGCCTGGGCGGCCCCGGGGTCGTCGCCCACGGCCTTGCCCGCGTCGACGACGAGGGTGCCGGGCGCGGCGAGAGCCAGCGCGCGGCGGTCGACCAGGCGGTCGACGACGATGACGTCGGCGGTCGACAGGAGGCGCGCGGCCCGCACGGTGAGCAGGTCCGGGTCACCTGGACCGGCGCCCACGAGGTAGACGGTCACGACCCGTGCCCCGCGGGGAAGACCGCGTCGCGCACGCGTGCCTCGGCCGCGCCCTCGTCGCCGGCGGCGACGAGGGCGACGAGCTCGTCGTCGACCGCCTCGCCCCAGGGACGCCCCTCGGTCGCGGTGCCCGCGGCGTGCAGCTCACGGCGCAGACGGTCGAGCAGCGTCGCGACGCTCCCGAGCGCGTCATCGAGGCGCGCGTCGAGCCACCCCCGCAGGTAGGCCGCGAGCGCCGGCGACGTCCCCGCCGTCGAGACCGCGACGGTGACCGGGCCGCGGCGCGCGAGCGCCATCGCGTGAACGCTGCAGCGCGCGGGGTCGTCCGGGCAGTGCACCCACGTCCCACGTGCCTCGGCCAGGTCGAAGACACGCTGGTCGACGTGCGGGTCGCTCGTCGCGACGACGACGAGGTGGACCCCCTCGAGGTCGCCCGGCTCGAAGCGCCTCGCGTGCCACGACGCGGTCGGCGTCGCCGCGACGAGCTCGGCGACCTCGGCGCGCAGCTCGGGCGCCACGACGCGGACGACGGCACCCGCGGCCACGAGCTCGGCGACCCGTCGCGCCGCTCGCCGTCCGCCCCCAACGACGAGGCAGCGTCGCTCCGAGAGGACGACGGCGAGCGGGAGCACCCTCGGCGGGTCGAGCGTCGACGCCTCCATCGCACCCCCTGTCACGGCGATTGAATTGTTGACTAAGTTAGTCAACTATGGGGAGCGGCCGTCCGGGGGCACGGCGCCGGTGAGCGCCACGGCGAGCCCGGGGGCCTCCCCCTTCGACCTGGGAGCGCAGCTCGCCGGGGGCGCGTCGCCCCCGGCGTTCCTCACCCCAACGCGCGAGCGCGGCGTCCTCAACGACCAGGAGCGCCTGAAGCTCGCCCGCCATCCCTTCGCCGTCGCCCAGGCGGTCATCGAGCGGTACTCGAAGGAGGGGGTCGAAGCGCTCCTCGAGGTGCCGGGCGAGGTGGAGCGTCTCAAGTGGGTCGGCGTCTACCCCCAGCGCCAGGGAGGCGACGCGTTCATGCTGCGCGTGAAGGTCCCCGGCGGCGTCCTCGACGCGGCGCAGGCGCGCGAGATCGGGCTTGTGGCCGAGGCGTACTGCGAGGGCCCGACCGAGCACCCGCGCTTCGGGAACCACTACTGCGACCTCTCGACGCGCCAGGCGATCCAGCTGCACTGGCTCACCATGGCGGCGATCCCAGAGGTGTGGCGCCGCTTCGAGGCGGTCGGGCTGACGTCGGTCCAGGCGTGCGGCGACTGCGCGAGGAACGTGACCAGCTGCCAGGTGAGCGGCGTCGACCGCCACGAGGTCGTCGAGGCCCTGCCGGTCGTGCGGGCGATCTCCGCGTTCTTCACCGGCAACCGCGCCTACGCGAACCTGCCGCGGAAGTTCAAGCTGTCGGTCACCGGCTGCACGGAGGACTGCGCGCGCGCCGAGATCAACGACGTCGGCCTCCGCCCCGCGCGGCTCGGCGACGAGCTCGGCTTCGAGGTGCTCGCGGGCGGCGGGCTCTCCGACGGGGAGCGTCTCGCGAGCGACCTCGACCTGTTCATCGCCCCCGGTGACGCCGTCGAGCTGTGCCGTGCCGTCGCCCAGCTGTACGCCGAGCTCGGCAACCGCGAGCACCGCGGGCTCGCGCGGATGCGGTACCTCGTCCAAGAGCTCGGGCCCGACGCGTTCCGCGCCGAGCTCGTCGCACGGCTCGGCGTCACCGCGAGGTCCGGCGCCGTCCCGCTCACCACCACCTACCGCCACGACCACGTGGGTGTGCACCCCCAGCGCGACGCCGGACGCTCCTACGTGGGCGCCGTCGTCCCCGTCGGGCGCATGACCGGCGCGCAGCTCGTCGAGGCCGCCCGCCTGGCGACTGAGTACGGCGACGGGTGCGTGCGCCTCGGGGTGGACCAGAACTTCACGCTCTCGGGCATCGCGGACGACCGCGTCGACGAGCTGCTCGAAGCGCCGCTGCTACGCACGTTCTCGCCGAGCGCCGGTCCCTTCACTCGCGGGGTCGCCGCGTGCACCGGCAACGAGTTCTGCCGCTACGCGGTGACCGAGACCAAACAGCAGGCCGTCGAGCTCGCAGAGCGGCTCGACGCCGCCCTCGACTCCCTGCCGGCGGACAGCGCGGTGCGCGCGACGCCGCTGCGGCTGCACGTGTCGGGCTGCTCGGCGTCCTGCGCGCAGCCGCAGATCGCCGACGTCGGCCTGCGGGGCACGGTGCACAAGGGCGAGCAGCTCCTCTTGGAGGGCTACGACCTCGGCCTCGGGGGCGCGCTCGGCCCCGAGGCGGGCTTCCTGCGGTGGGTGCAGGGCGCGGTGCGCGTCGACGACCTCGAGGGCGCCATCGTGCGCGTGACCTCGTCGTACGAGGCGACGCGGCGGCACGGCGAGTCGTTCGCGCAGTGGGCGCGGCGCCACGACATCGACGAGCTGCGCGACCTCGTGGCAGGTGCGGCGTGAAGCGCTACCCCATCCGAGAGGCGATGAACGCCATCTCGGACCCGCCGCGCAAGACGTGGTTCTGGGAGCTGGGCGAGGCCGTCATCGACGCGGACCGCTGCGTCGGGTGCGGCACCTGCGTCGCGGTGTGCCCCTCGAACTCGATCGGCGTGCGCCCCGAGAGCGGGCTCCCCGAGCTCGTAAAGATGTGCACGGGCTGCTCGCTCTGCTGGGACTTCTGCCCGCGCGCGGGCCTGCACTACGAGTCCACCTGGCTCGACGACGCCCCAGGCGACGCCGCGGCCGACGCGCCGTGGTCGATCGCGGGGACGGATGCCGGCGAGGGTCTCGGCCAGGTGCTGGAGGCCGTCGCGATCCGCGCCCTCGACCCGCCCTCGGGCGCCCAGGACGGCGGCGTGGTGACCGAGCTGCTCGCCTCGCTGCTCGGCGCCGGCGTGATCGACGGCGCGCTCGTCGCCAAGCCCTCGGACGACCCCGACGAGCCGTGGAAGGGCGTCGCGACCGTGGCCACGACCACGGCGGCGCTCCGCGCCGCGGCCGGATCCTTCTACAACCAGACGATGGCGCTCGCCGCGCTCGACCTCTCGAGCGTGGCGCTCCCCGCGGACCCGCGCATCGCCGTCGTCGGCACGCCGTGCGAGGTCCAGGGCCTCCGTGCGATGCAGCTGCGCCCGTGGCCGACCGGTGCCCACCGCGTCGACGCGGTGTCGCTCACGATCGCCTTGTTCTGCACCAAGTCCTTCGACTACGAGGCGCTCGTCGTCGGCGAGCTCGCACGCACCAGGGGCGTCGCCCTCGAGGACGTCGCCCGGATCGACGTCACGAGGGGGCGCTTCGTGGTCGACGACGTGCACGGCCGGCGCATCGTCGATGAGCCGGTCAGAGCGTTCCTCGGCGCGGCGCTCAAGGGCTGTAACGAGTGCGCCGACTTCGCCGGTCGCGCCGCGGACCTCTCGGTCGGGTCGGTGGGCTCGGCGGACGGCTGGACAACCGTCCTGGTCCGTACCCCGAAGGGCCGGGCGATGCTCGACGTCGCCCGGGGCTCCTTCGAGGTCGCCGACCTCCACGATGCCGATGCGCTGCTGCGCCTCGACGCGCTCAATGCATCCATCGCGAGGCGGACCCTCGGCCGCGAGCTCGACCCCAAGGGGCCGCTGTTCATCGAGTACGGGGCGCACCCCACGCCCCAGCCGCTCCGCACGCCCGTCGTCGTCGGCCGGGCCTGAGCGACGGGCCACGCGCGCGGCCCGGGCGCACCGAGGACCCCGCTCGTCGTCGTAGGTTGCACGCCGTGGCGCAGGCGGCGATCGAGGCGAGCGGGCTCACCGTGCGCTACGGCGGGCTCACCGCGGCCGACGGCATCGACGTCGCGGTCGCCCCCGGCGAGGTCGTGGCCCTCCTCGGGCCGAATGGGGCGGGAAAGACCACCTGCGTGGAGACGCTCCTCGGCTACCGCCGACCCGACGCCGGCACGGCGAGGGTGCTCGGCTGCGACCCCGTCGCAGAGCACCGCCGGGTCGTGGGGCGCCTCGGCGCGATGCTGCAGCACGGCGGGGTGTGGCCCTCGCTGCCCGCACGCGAGGCCCTGACGCTGTTCGCGAGCTACTACGAGCACCCCGAGGACCCCGCGCGCCTCCTCGAGCTGCTCGATCTCGCCTCGTGCGCCGCGACACCGTGGCGACGGCTCTCCGGCGGCGAGCAGCAGCGCCTCAGCCTCGCGATCGCGCTCCTCCCGAGGCCCGAGGCGCTGTTCCTCGACGAGCCGACGGCCGGCGTGGACCCGGTCGGCCGCCAGGTGATCCGCGAGGTCGTGCACGACGCGAGGTCGCGCGGCGTCGCCGTCCTGCTCTGCACCCACGACCTCGCCGACGTCGAGTCGACCTGCGACGCCGCGGTCATCCTCGACCAAGGGCGCGTCAGGGCGACGGGGACCGTGGCCGCCCTCACCGCGGGCGGCACCACCTTCACCTCCGCCCCCGGCCTCGAGGTCGTCCCGCTCGCCGCCGTCGTGGGCGCGACGGTCACCGAAGGCCCCGCGGGCACCTACCGCACCGACGCGGTGCTCGACGCGGCGGCGACCTCGGCGCTCGCGGCGCACCTCGCCCGCGCCGGCGCGCCCCTCGACGCCCTGCGGCACGGCGCCTCGCTCGAGGACCGCTACGTCGCGATCGTGGGCGAGCGCGCGATCGCCGCGGACGCCGTCGTCGCTCCCCTGGGCAGGCGGCGACGGTGAGCGCGCTCGCAGCCCAGTCCCGCGCCGAGGTCCGCATGACGCTGCGTCGCGGCGAGTCGCTCCTGCTCACCGTCGGCATCCCCGTCGGGCTGCTCGTCTTCTTCTCGACCGTGGCCGTGCTCTCGGTGCCCGGCGTGCGGCGCGTCGACTTCGTGACGCCCGGCATCCTCAGCCTCTGCGTGCTGTCGACGTCGATGGTGTCGCTCGGGATCGCGACAGGGTTCGAGCGCGGCTACGGCGTGCTGAAGCGCCTCTACGTCACTCCGCTGGGCCGGGGCCGGCTGCTCACCGCGAAGGTGAACGGGGTGCTCGTCGTCGAGGTCCTGCAGGTCGCCGTGGTCTGCGTGGTGGCCGCCCTCCTCGCCTGGCACCCGCACGCGACGCCGGTCACGGTCGCGTGCGCGGTGGCGGCGTGCGTCGTCGCCACGGTCGCCTTCGGGGGGATCGGCCTCGCGCTGGCCGGCAGGCTCCGCGCCGAGGCGAACCTGGCCGCGGCGAACGGGCTCTACCTCGTGCTGCTCCTCACGAGCGGCATGGTGGTGCCGCTCGCCAAGCTGCCGCGCGGCGTGGCGGACGTCGCCCGACTCCTGCCCTCCGCGGCGCTCACCTCGGCGCTGCGCGGCGCGCTCGCCCACGCGGTCGTGCCGAGCGCCTCGCAGTGGGCGGTGCTCGCGGCATGGGCGGTCGGCGCGGCGGTCATCGCGGCGACCACGTTCCGGTTCGACCCGCCCCGCTAGCGCTGCTCTTCGAGTGCGGCTAGCGCTTGATCGTCGACAGCCCTGCGCTCAGCTGCATGACGCTGAGTGCGCCGTAGTCGACGGCGGTCACCCGGCCGCCGCGGCCGATGAAGACCGCCGCGGGGAACGCGGCCGGCACGAGCCCCGAGGCGACGATGAGGCTGCCGTCGTGGGCGACGGGGAACCGCACGTGGTTGGACGCGACGAAGCCGGCCGCCGCCGCCGAGGACGCGTCGCCGTCGTAGCCGACGATGCGGACGCCGCCCACGTCGCCCTTGCCGAGCACGTGGGCGAGGCGGCGCACCTCGCCGTGGCACACCGTGCACCACTCCGCGAAGAACAGCAGCACCGCGCCCTCGTGGTGGACCCAGGGTGCGCGCAGCGTGCCGTGCCGGCCGACGAGGGGTTCGACGGGGAACGTCCGCGCGTTGAGGCGCACCCCGACGAGGTGGCTCGTCGGGGTGCCCTTGGTGGACGGCGAGCCTTGGCCGAGGAGCGCGAGGACGCCCGCGACGATGAGCAGCACCGCGAGGACCGCCGACACGCCGAGGAGGACCGGGAGGCGACGAGGGCGCCCTGCGCCCGCGGGAGCGCCCGCAGGCGGCTCAGTGGTAGCGGACGAGGACATCGGCGGCCATCGCCACGAAGAGGAGCGTCAGGTAGGTGATGGAGAAGCCGAACAGCCGCATGGCCTTGGCGGCGTCGGCGCGGTCGGCCCGTGCGTCGCGGTAGAGCCGCGCGGCGAACCACGTGAACAGCCCGCCGAGGACGATCGCCGAGCCGCCGTAGAGCGGCCCCATCGATCCGACGGCGCCGAAGAGGACCGTCGCGGCCCAGAGGACCACGGTGTAGATGAGGATCTCAAGGGTCGTGCGCCGCAGCGACGCGACCACGGGGAGCATCGGGACGTTGGCGGCCTCGTAGTCGTCGCGGTAGCGGACCGCGAGCGCCCAGAAGTGCGGTGGCGTCCAGATGAAGATGATGGCGAACAGCACGACGGGCGTCCACGACAGAGAGCCCGTGACCGCGGCCCAACCGATGAGGACCGGAGCGGCGCCCGCCGCGCCGCCGATGACGATGTTCTGGCTGCTGCGGCGCTTCAGCCACATCGTGTAGACGAGGACGTAGAACGCGGTCGCGGACACCGCGAGGACGGCCGACAGCGTGTTGACCGTGAGGTCGAGGAGGCAGAAGGCGGCCGCCTCGAGGATGATCGCGAACACCGTCGCCGCGAAGGGTGTCAGCTCGCCTGTGACGAGCGGGCGGTGCTGGGTGCGGCGCATCAGCGCGTCGATGTCGCGGTCGAGCACCATGTTGAAGGCGTTCGCCCCGCCTGCGGCGAGCGTGCCGCCCACCACGGTCGCGGCGATCAGGCCGATCGGCGGGATGCCCTTGTCCGCCACGATCATGGTGGGGACCGTCGTCACGAGCAGCAGCTCGATGATCCTCGGCTTGGTGAGCGCGACGTACGCCGCCACCGTGCGACGCAGCGTCGTGCGAGACGCGACTGCCTCGGTCACCATCGATGGCATCCTACCGAGCCCACCCGGCGCCGCACGGAGCCTCGGTAGGATCGCGCCGTGGCGATCTCGCCTCGCGCCTTCAGCAGGCTCGCGCTCGCCAACTTCGCCGCGATGGTCCTCATCATCGCGACGGGGGCGGCCGTCCGCCTCACCGGCTCGGGGCTCGGCTGCCCCGACTGGCCCAACTGCTTCCGCCACCAGCTCACCGCCCCGCTCGGCCAGGTCCACTCGGTGATCGAGGACGCCAACCGGCTCGTCACCGTGCTGCTCGTGGTGCTCACCGTGGTCACCGTCGTGGCCGCCCTGCTGCGCGCACCTCGGCGCCGTGACCTCGTGTGGCTGTCGGCGGGTCTCGTCGGCGGCGTGGTGGCGGACGCCTTCCTCGGTGCGATCGTCGTCTACACGAAGCTCAACCCCTGGCTCGTCTCCTCCCACATGGCGCTCAGCCTGGGCATGGTGGTCCTCGCCGGCGTGCTGTTCCACCGAGCGACCCACCGCTACGACCCCGGCGCACGGCACGAGCGGCGCTGCCAGTGGACCGTGCCGCTCGCGAGGTGGCTGTGGGTCCCGCTTACCCTGACGCTGCTCGCGGGGATGGCGACGACCGGCTCAGGGCCGCACTCGGGCGGGAGCCAGGGCCAGGACGTCGCGCGGCGGCTGCCGTTCGCGCTGCACGACGCGGCCTGGGTCCACTCGGTGTGCGCGGTCGCGTTCCTCGGCGTCGTCGCAGGCGCCTACCTCGTCCTTGAGCGCTCCGGTGCGGCGACACGCGTGACGACGGGGGCCAGGCGCCTGCTGGTCGTCGGTGCCGCCCAGGGGATCATCGGGGTCGTCCAGTACGCGACGCACCTGCCGGTCCTCCTCGTCGAGCTGCACGTCATCGGCGCCGTGTCGATCACGATCGGTGTGCTGCACTTCCAGCTCGCCCAGGTCGCGCGCGATCGTGAGATCGGCCTCGAGCGTGCCGTCGCGGTCGAGCCCGCGGCGTCGCCGCTCGTGCCGCTGTAGCGCTCCAGCGGGGCCGTGTCGTCCACCGTCGACAATGGACAGGTGGTGGACCCCTGCGACGCGTCCGGCGAGGTCATGGCGCCCGACCCACCCTGGGCGCCGTGGACGCCCTGGGAGGTCGCCGAACGCCTGGCTGGCATCGCGACGCGCTGGTACGTGGTGGCCGGGTGGGCGCTCGACCTGTTCCGGGGCGCGACCACGCGCGAGCACGAGGACATCGAGATCGGCGTGCCCGCCGCGGGCTTCGCCGAGGTGCGCCGTGCCCTCGCCGCGCTCGAGTGCGACGTGGTCGGCTCGGGCGACGACGGCGTGGGCCGGCGCTGGCCGCTCGGGAGCACCGCGTTCGACCAGCACTTCCAGACCTGGTTCCGAGAGCCGGACTCCGGCGTCTACCGCCTCGACGTGTTCCGTGACCCGCACGACGCCGACACGTGGCTGTGCCGGAGGGACCCCTCGATCCGCCGGCCCTACGGCGACGTCGTGCGCGCAACCGACGCCGGCGTCCCGTACCTGTCGCCCGAGGTCGTGCTGCTCTTCAAGGCGAAGCATCGCAGGGACAAGGACGAGGCCGACTTCGACGGGACCCTCCCGATGCTGTCCGACGCCGAGCGCGGCTGGCTGCGTGCAGGCCTCGAGACGATCCACCCCGGCCACCCCTGGCTCGCGCGGCTCTGAGGTGCACCACGCCCAGCGGGGTCACCCCGAGGTCCGGCGCCAGCCTCAGGCGGCAACGTCCTCGAAGGTGACCTTCACGTCGTCGGTGACCCACCCGGCCGCGCATGGGGCGAGGTAGGGACACGAGCTGAACACGACGGTGCCGGACCCCCCGCACGGGACGGTGATCGAGACGGGGATCTTCTTCGGTGTCCGGTACGTCTTGAAGTGCAGCTGGGTCGGCGCCGCGCCGCCCGTCGCCGGCTGGAACCACGCGAAGACCGAGTCGAACAGCCCGGTGTAGCCGTGCCCCCTCGCCACGTGGAGGACCGACATCGTCTGGCCCCCCGCGACCGGCCCCGTCCGTGAGGGCCCTGCCGGGCCTGGGCACACGGTCGCCACGACCGCACCCTTGTGACGCCCGTTCACGACGCCGATGAAGTGCTGTCCGGCCTTGATGGGCGCCCCGGCCGCCGCCATCGACGCCGGGGCGACCAGCAGCAGCGTGCCGGCCAGGCATGCCAACGAGATCCGGACGACTCGCACCATGACCACCCTCCAGTGCAGCTCGCGGCTCTGCGGATCGTACCCAGGCTCGACGCGCTCCGGTCGTCGCCCGCCCGGATCCCATTGCCGAGCGGCCTCCCCTCGCGCTGCCGGGAGAGGCTCATCTGCGGCGCGAGCGACGCCGCGCAGTTCTTCGGGACGCGCGTCCGCGCGTGGATCGCGCCTGCCGAGGGCCGTCTTGGTCGCTGTCCCGCCGTCGACCGCTCCGCAGAGGTCCTGCTCGGTGCTCCTCGCTGCCTACACCGCCCCGCAGGCGGCGCCGACGTGCACGGTTGCGTCGTACACCAGGCCCTTGGTGAGAGTGGTCACGAGGACGTCGCCGTTGCTCGGCCGCACCGCGTCACCGTTGTCCGCCGTGGCTCCGGCGCCGGCGACGCTGATGGCAAAACTCGAGCTCCTCGGCCATGAGGACAGGAACGGCGAGCCGATGAACGATCCACCGGTCATGAGCGCTCGCTCCCACCCTGCGCTCGTTGTGGGAAACCCTCCGGAGTTCTCGGCCTTGAGGGCGGCGAGGCCGCTGCTGACCGCATTGGCATCGGCGGAGCATGCCGCCGTGGTCCCGCTGCGGGTCGCGCCGCTCACTCCGACGAAGACGACCATCGAGAGGGCGACGAGAAGGACCAGCAGTACGACGCTCTCGACCCGCGTCAGCCGCGGGTTCGTCGCCTTCCTCGACACGGGGAGCTTCCGGATCGCCCCCTTCCCTGGGGACGCGTGGCGACCGGCGGGGTCCACTCGCATCTCGACCTTCGTCAAGGACCGACCTCCGTTCAGGTCTGCCGGCGATGGCCGGAACCTGCGTCGGAGTGCAGACTCCCATGCAGGTCGCCACGTTGGGAACCCTGTTGCTCGCGAGTTGGGCATGTGTTGAGCGCCCCAAGGGTGAGTCGGCGTGCAGTGTCTTCGCGCAGCGGGTACTCGGCAGTTGGGATCGGTCGCATGTTCCGCGGGCCTTCTCCGCGGTCCGTGTATGACAAATCGTGATTGCTAGCGTGCTGTCGCCACGCCCCCATCGTCCAGCGGCCTAGGACGCCGCCCTTTCAAGGCGGTAACACGGGTTCGAATCCCGTTGGGGGTGCTC
>Ga0182024_10006447_pt1 | contig 25762 bp, 17 predicted proteins | sample P32metaG_FD_120480 | JGI IMG/M metagenome (GOLD analysis project Ga0182024, IMG submission 120480) | Permafrost microbial communities from Stordalen Mire, Sweden - P3-2 metaG (Illumina Assembly) | ecosystem: Environmental > Terrestrial > Soil > Wetlands > Permafrost | place: Sweden: Stordalen...
CAAACCGCGCACTTCGCCCTACGACTTTCAAGGACTCGGCCTGGAAGCTTTGAAAATTCTGCGCGAGGCCCGCGAGCAATCAGGCTTACCGGTGGTGACAGAAGTGATGAGCACCGAAGATGTGGACGTGATCTGCGAGCACGTTGACATGCTGCAGGTCGGCGCGCGCAACATGCAGAACTTCGCGCTGCTGCGCCGGCTGGCGACGGTGAATATGCCGGTGCTGTTGAAGCGCGGTCCATCAGCGACCGTGAAAGAGTGGCTGCTCGCGGCTGAGTATTTGCTTTCCGGAGGCAACAGTCAGGTTGTGCTTTGCGAACGCGGCATCAAGACCTTCGAGACCGAGATGCGCAACACGTTTGATCTCGCCGCGGTAGCGCTGGCGCGCGATCTCTCGCACTTGCCGGTGATCGCAGACCCCTCGCACGGAACCGGCAAGCAAAGCCTGATCGCCGCAGTCTCTCGCGCCGCTGTTGCCGTCGGCGCCGATGGACTCATCATTGAAGTGCATCCCTGCCCCGAGCGCGCGCTTTCCGATGGAGCCCAGTCACTTGATTTCGCCGGATTCGAGAAGGTGATGAAAGCGATAGCAGAGCCGCTGCGGCGTGCCGCGGTAATGTAATTAATTTGAATTTCCTGGTGAGCGCGGAAGGGCTCGAACCTTCGACCCATGCCTTAAAAGGGCATTGCTCTACCAACTGAGCTACGCGCCCGCCGTTCTTTCAATCTAACATATTCATGCGCGCTTATTGCACAACCGTGGGGAGCTGTGGCCGCGCGGGAATTTACTTTTGCCAGCGATTTCAAGGAGCGATAAACGTCCAGCATGGAATAGAATAACGATTCGTTAAATCTTAACTTATGAGCAGTCCGACGGAATTTTGGAAAAACTGGGAAGGCCGCGTTGCGGATGACAAATTTCCGCTGAGGAGGTGGCTGGGCGGCTCCGATCACAGTGCGGTTTTTCTCACCGAACAAACGGGCGCGAGATCGCAGAAGTCCGTTATTAAACTCATCCCCGCGGAAGATCTCGACGAGAGCGCTCAACTTTCTTCCTGGGCCACGGCCGCGAAGCTTTCCCATCCTCATTTGATGAGGTTGTTTGATTGTGGAAGCTGCACGCTCGATGGTACGCGCCTTCTCTACGTCGTTATGGAATTCGCCGAAGAAAATTTAGCGGAGATTCTTCCCTTGCGCGCGCTCGCTCCACCGGAAGCTTCGGAAATGCTTCACCCAACTGCCGAAGCGCTCGATTACCTGCACCGGTCCGGTCTTGCGCACGGCCGCATCAGGCCCTCGAACATCATGGCGGTCGATAACCAGTTGAAGATTTCCGCTGACGGAATCGGCAAGACCGGCGCGCGCGATGCCGGGCGCGCGCCCAGCGCCTACGATGCGCCTGAAGTCGCAACGACCGGAGTATCTCCCGCTGCCGATATGTGGTCGCTGGGAATCACGCTGCTGGCTGTCTTGACTCAAAACGAACCGAAGTTGGCGGATGGCGCTCGTGCACACATAGTTGTCCCTGAAACAATTCCGCAACCCTTCCGCGATCTCGCGCGGCGTTGCTTGGAGCTTGATCCACAAATACGCTGCACAGCGACCGACATCCTTGGCCGACCCCAAATTCCAAACCGTAAAGCCGAAGCTCGTATCACAGCGAGGGTTGTCGAAGCACCTTCGCAAAGCGAACCTTCGCAGAAAGAACCTTCCAGGAAGAAATTCGTTATACCAATTCTTATCGTCGCGGTTCTCCTCATAGCCTGGCTGGGCAGCAAGTTCGTGACGCACCAGCCCACGACGAGCGCCTCGCCCACCGCTGCTGTTCCGGCTACACAGTCGCCAGCGCCGATTTCAGAAAGCAAACAGCCTGCGCCGAAAGGACTCGTACGAGGCAGCGTGTTGCATCAGGTTTCGCCCGAAGTCTCGCGCAGCGCGCAGAGTACGATCAATGGCCACGTAAAAGTCAGCGTGCAAGTTTCGGTAGACCCTTCGGGAAACGTCTCGCAGGCTAAATTCGTTTCTGCCGGACCGAGCAAGTACTTTGCGGAGCGCGCGCTGGCGGCGGCACGCAACTGGAAGTTCACTCCGCCGCACATTGACGGGCAAGCCTCCGCCAGCGAGTGGACACTTCGCTTTGAATTTGGACGCGGGTCCACGCAGGTATTTCCAGCAGAAACAAAACCTTAACCGCCAAAGCATTCGGCCGCGGCACTATTCTTTCGTCTTCATTCTCCAAACCATCTGCCGCAACATGCCCAGCAGAAACTCCGCGTCACCGCTCTGCAGACGCAACCGCACCACTAAACGCCGCACGGCGCCCTCAAAAGTATCCGACGTATTCAGCTTAGGATAACCGCTGGCGCGAAGCACAGTGAGCAATGTCTCATGAATTCGCTCAACCTCCGCCGCCGAAGCGGGACTTCCCTTCTCCGGCTCCGGTGTCACGGCCGAATCACGAATCAATTCGTACAAACAAATTGCCACTGCCTGCCCAAGATTCATCGAAAAATGTTCTTCACGCGTGGGGATTCGCATTAGCCAGTGACAATGGCTCATATCCCTATTAGAGAGCCCGTATTTTTCCGAACCAAACATCAGCGCGCAAGCACCGCCGCCGGCGTCGGAAGCGTGATCGGATGCGGAAGCTCGATTGGACCCAGAAGAAAGATGTGCGCGAATAAGCGGCGCGCCTGCTTCGAGTCGCTGGATGGAATGCTGCAAATCGCGAGGCCCAACCGCCGTGGTTCCCACTACCAGCGAGCAATCGGCAACCGCGTCCGCTATGGTTTCATATTTCTCGGCGCTGGCCAGCACGTCGGCGGCGCCCACGGCCGAGCGAGCGCCTTCAAACGCCACATCGTACGGGTTCACCACCCGTAGGTGCCGAAATCCAAAATTGCTCATCGCCCGGGCGGCGGCTCCAATATTAAGGGGATTGCGCACGTCCACCAGGACGACGCGCAAACCATCGAGTTCGGAAGAACGCGGCAAGCTGTTCGTATTCTACGGCAGTCGGCATTACTAGCAAGCCACTTGCCGCAACGCCTCTTTACACCGCCGTGTAAATGTAAAAAATTTGTCAAACCTTCGGTCCCGGCCTGAAAATGGACAGAAACCATGTAAGCTTCCCCTTGTGGCAGGCCAAGCTGAGGCATTCGGCAAAGCCTTCCCAGTTCGAAGACCGGCCCGAATCGAGGATAGCTTTATGGGTCAAATCGCCACACCAATCAGCACCGCAAGATCGGTAGATTCGATGAACTCCACGCGACCGATGGGAAGAATTCTCGTAGTCGAGGACGATCCCGCCGTCCAAAAAGCGCTCAGGCGCCTGTTCGAGGGCGAGGGATACACGGTTGAAGTTCAATCGAACGGCAAGTCGGCGCTCGAGAGCTTTCAGGCCGCACCGCCCGCCGTCATCATTCTCGACCTTCGCCTGCCCAAGCTTTCCGGCGGCGATGTGTGCAAAGAAATCAAGGCGCAAGCGCCCACGCTGCCCATCGTGGTTCTCAGCGCAACCAGCGATGTTTCCGACAAAGTCCTCTTGCTCGAACTCGGCGCGGACGATTATGTCACGAAGCCGTTCAGTCCTCGTGAACTGCTTGCCCGCGTGCGCGCGGCGCTGCGCCATACCTCGAGAACCGTGTCTGTAAACCTGGTAAGTTTCGACGGCATCACCGTCGACTTCAAGAAGATGGAAGTAATACGCGAAGGCAGCGTTGTAGTTTTGACCGCGCAAGAATTCAAGACTCTGCAATTTCTCGTGCAAAACGCCGACCGCGTGATTGGCCGCGACGAATTGCTAAACGAAGTCTGGGGATACCAGAATTATCCCTCGACACGCACCGTCGACAACCACATCCTCAAGCTTCGCCAGAAACTGGAACGCGACCCCGCCAGTCCGGTACACTTTCGCACGGTACACGGAATGGGTTACAAATTCGTTCGCTAAAATCCCTTGGCCCCTCCATCAGAACCCGTCTCGCAAACTCTTCCAGAACCCTCCGTGGGTACTATGGTGCCTCGAACGCGCCTGCGCACGCGATTCTTGCTCTCCATGGTGCTCATCACCGCCGGCCTGACCGCATTGAGTTTGCTGGTGGTGCGCCACAGCATGGAAGGCCACGTCCGCGAAGGCATTGTGCAGAACCTGCGGAACTCCGTCACCACCTTCCAAAACTTTCAGCATGATCGCGAAGTCATGTTGACCCACTCCGCGGAGTTGGTGGCCTATCTGCCCATCACGCGAGCCATCATGACCGCTCACGATCCTGCTACGATTCAGGATGCCTCGAAAGATGTATGGCAATTAACCGGCAGCGATCTTCTGGTGCTAGCCGACCGCAGCGGCAAAGTGGTAGCCCTGCATACAAAATCAGAGGGACTAACCCGCGAGGCTGCGCAAAAATACTTCGAGCGATCGCTGAATGAGGAAGATTCCAGCCATTGGTGGTTTGGCAGCCATCATCTCTACCAAACTTTCGTGCAGCCGGTTTACTTCGGTTCCAAGACAGAAGGTCCGTTGCTGGGCTTCCTCATCATTGGCTATGAAATCGATGACCGCCTCGCGCGTGAGGTCGGCAAAGTCTCAGCCAGCCAGGTCGCATTCTCGTATGGCGATGAAATCGTAGCCACCACTTTGCCTCCCGGCCAGGCTCAAAGCGCAGGCCTGCGCGCGTTAGCCACAGGCTCATCGCAGAGCGCGCCTCGTAACATTGAAGTCGGCAAGGAGAATTTTGTAGCGACTTCGCTCGACCTCTCAGGCCAGCAGGAAATCCCAGTCCGCTTGACCGTGCTCGGATCTTACGATCAAGCCGCAAAGTTTCTCGACAACCTCAACCGTCTCTTACTGTTGTTAGGTTTCACGGCCGTTCTAGTAGGCAGCGCGCTCGTGTTCCTCATCTCCTATACCTTCACGCGCCCGCTGGCGACGCTGGTGGAAGGCGTCCGCGCCCTGGAGCATGGAGATTTTTATCATCCTCTCGACCCGCGCGGCAGCGACGAAGTCGCAGAACTGACTTCCGCTTTCGATCGCATGCGCGCCAGTTTGCTCAAGACCCAACAGGCGCTGCTCGAATCCGAACAGTTGGCCACGATCGGCCGAATGGCCAGTTCCATCTCTCACGATCTGCGTCACGCACTCGCCGCCGTGGTCGCGAACTCCGAGTTTCTTTGCGATGGCCGCCTGACTTCGGCGCAGCGTGAAGAGCTTTACCAGGAGGTCCGCACCGGCGTGAACCAGATGACGGACCTCATCGATTCCCTGCTCGAGTTTGCCCGCACCAGGGAATCTCTAAGCCCAACCTACGCAAGTCTCAACGAGACCGTTCAGCGAGCCATGCAGGCGGTGCGCCTTCACCCGCGCCATCAAGGGACTCTGATCGAAGTTCGCAGTCACGGCCAGAGTCTCGCCTGGTTCGACTCGCGCAAACTGGAGCGCGCCCTTTACAATTTGCTCCTCAATGCCTGCGAAGCCGCGCCGGGCAGGGACGGCAGAGTCTTAGTCACCATCGACCACACCGGTCCCTCGATGTCGATTACCGTCTCAGACAACGGTCCCGGCATCGCCGAGCCGATTCGCGACAAACTATTTCATCCCTTTGTGAGCTTCGGCAAAGAGAACGGTACGGGCCTTGGGCTTACGGTCGTACAAAAGATTGTGCAGGATCATGGAGGAGAAGTTTTTCAGGAACGCACCGAGGACGCTCGCACGATTTTTTGCATCACGCTTCCTGGACGCGCTCCACAAACCGCGGCAGAAGCCGGGGAATACGTACCGGCCACCAACACTTTTTTGCCGGTAGAGAACGATCGAGCGACGCAAAACTCAATTCGACATTCGGACACGTAACCCCGTTCCCATTTTCTCGATTTTCATCCAGATCCGAGTGTCGCGCAGGAGGATGTCGTGAAGAACCCTGAACTTCTTACGGGTGCCATGAGGGCAGCCGTGTTCGTCCTTTGCATGTGCAGTTTGAGTCTTTGCGCGGGCCAGGAAAGCGTGCCCATGGCCGCGTCTCAGCCGGGCGACGCTTCGCTGCGCGATATGGCGTCGCAACTTCGCGAACTGCGCGCGGTGATCGAGCAGATGCGTAGCGAAAATGCGCAGTCGCGCGCCGAGATGCAGGAACTCCGCGAGGAGTTACAGCAAACTCGCAAAGCTCTTGCTCCGCTCGCGGTGGCAGCGAATGCCAGCGCATCTTCTTCGACTCCTTCGGTGACCGTAAGATCCACTCAGTCCTCCGCGAATTCAACCGGCGCACTTTCGTCGACGTCTACCGATCTCGCGAGCCGCGTTCAGAGCCTCGAAGAATCCACTCAGTTGCTGGGCTCGAAGATCGACGAGGAATACCAGACCAAAGTAGAAACCGCCGCGAAATACCGCGCCAGACTTTCCGGAATAGTTTTGATGAATGCATTCCACAATGTAGGAGCGTCCGACAATCTGGACTTACCCGACTACGCACAGCCGCCTGCCGCGCCGGGTCTAGCCCAGACCAGCTTTGGAGCGACGCTGCGGCAAAGCGAGATCGGCCTGGAAATTTTCGGCCCCACGTTAGCAGGCGCAAAGACTTCAGCCAACATTCAGCTCGATTTCGCCGGAGGATTTCCCGCAGCCAATAACGGTGTGAACTTTGGCATCGCGCGCCTGCAGACCGCAAGCCTGCGCCTCGACTGGAAAAACACGTCCCTCATTGCCGGACAGGATGCGCTCTTCTTCTCGCCGCTTTCTCCTACATCGTTCGCATCGCTCGCGATTCCTGCATTCGCTTATTCCGGGAATCTATGGGGCTGGACGCCTCAGGTTCGCGTCGAGCGCCGCGTCGATCTCGCCGACCAGCAAACCCTCACGTTGCAGGCAGGAATCCTCGATAACCTCGATTGGGAAACTCCCAGCAATCCGTACTATCGCTCGGCCCAAGCCGGCGAACTTTCTGGTCAGCCAGCTTACGCAATGCGTATGGCGTGGTCGCGGCCGGTGTTCAATCATCCCCTGACCATTGCTGCCGCTGGTTATTACGGCCGCCAGAATTGGACCGAGTGGAACCGCAACGTCGACGCCTGGGCAGGACTGACAGACTGGCAGATTCCGATTCTTCGTCGCTTAACTCTTTCCGGAGAGTTCTATCGCGGCCGCGCCATCGGCGGCCTCGGCGGCGCGATCGGCCAAACGATTGTATTCGGCGGCAATCCATCCTATTCCACAACCGGTCTGCGCGGACTCGATTCCGCCGGAGGCTGGACTCAGCTGAAGTTCCAACTCACGCGCAAGCTCGAACTGAACGGCGTCTACTCCGAAGATGACGCGTTCGCCGGCGACGTTCGCGGTTACGCCACTGACGCTAACAACTTCGGCCCTATTCTCGGACGCAATCGCGGAGCGCTCGGCAATCTGGTTTACCGCCCAAGGTCTGACCTGCTGCTCTCCGCCGAATTCAGGCGCTTGCACACGTACCCAATCTATGACAGCGCCAGCGTCACCAATCAAATCAATCTTGCTATGGGAGTACTGTTCTGAACATGCCTCGCTTCGCTCATTGCCGCTTCGAATGCCGATGGTCTGCAACGTGCGCGCTGAGGCGCGCGTGTGTCTTCGTCTCGATCTTTGTCACGGCCTTTGCTTCGGCGCAAAACGTGGATCTCAAAGGTAAAGTACAGCTAACGCGAAACGGACACCACGTAAGCGATGCATCGAAAGTTGTGGTTTGGCTAACTCCTCTCGGCGCGACGCCAGCGCCCGCCCCGCCGCAGCAGTCAACCCCAATTCCCCAGCTCATTCAAAAAGACAAAAGTTTCCAGCCATCGCTGCTGGTAATCCCGGCGGGCGGACAGGTCGAGTTCCCCAACCGCGATCCGTTCTTTCACAATGTTTTTTCGTTGTTCGACGGCAAACGCTTCGATCTCGGACTTTATGAAAGCGGCACCACGCAATTCGTAAAGTTCGACAAGCCCGGAATTTCCTTCATCTTCTGCAACATCCATGCTCAGATGAGCGCGGTAGTAATTGCGCTAAACACGCCCTACTATTCCCAGTCGAACTGGCGCGGCGAAATTACCATCGCCAACGTAGTACCGGGGCGCTACCAGATGCACATCTTTCATCCCTCAGTCTCACCAGAGGCGCTGCACACCGCAGAGCGCGATATCACCGTCACTCAAGGCGACACATTCCTGGGAACCATTATGCTAAGCGAATCGAACATCGACGCATCCCACAAAAACAAATACAACCGCGACTACGACCGGCCCGAACCCAACAGCCCAGCCTACGCGCGGCCCTAGCCCCATTTGAATGGTCACTATCGCTCAGTTTCTATGCGGAGATTAGGCTAAGGTCGGAACAGAGGTCATTCAAAAATGCCTAAAAATCCCAGCATCACCTTGCCGGGGACGGTGGACAAAATTATTCCTTCGCTGTTCCCAAACGAAGCAGGCAAGGTACAGATCAGTGTAGATACGCCTCACAGCCTGTATCGAGAGGTGCGCATTGAGAACACGCTGACCAATGCAAGCGGCGACAAAGTTAGCCTCAAGTTAGGTTCGCCAGTACAAGTCACCATCACTGCGCAGGCAGGGTCGACAACCGTCCAATCGCATCCCCCCAGTTCGGAAAAAACATTGCTCCCGCCTGTGGACTAAGGCAATCGCACAAAGGCACTCGATTTCACCGGAAGTTTTCCGCCATCATCAGGTTGTTGCGGGACTCGTCGAGTTGCACATAAAGAAGATATTTTCCATCCGGCGAAACCGATAGGCCGGGCGCGCCATCGTAGGGAGATTTCTCCATGTCTCCCATCACCGTAATTTTTCGGGTAGCAAAGTCGAAGAACTTAAAGCCTGCGCGGCGTTTCCCCGGAGTTCCGGTGTCTCCCAAGAAGTACAATCCATCGCGACCGATGGCAAAATAACCCCAATTACCACCGGGAGGTTCGTTGACGATTTTATTTTCCTCGCCGCCGTCCACCGCAACCTGAAAGATGCCATCCTCGTTGAACTTGGCGTAGTAGATGGACTTCCCGTCTGCCGATTCGAACGCCGCGAATCCACCATCCTTGGTGATCTGCACCGGATCTCCGCCCTCGACCGTCCTTTTCCAGACCTGCCATTTGCCGCTGCGGTTGGAAGCGAAATACAGCCAGCGCCCGTCGTGCGACCAACTGGCAACGCCATCGTCAGCGATGTCGTCTTCAAGCCGGCGCGGAGGACTGCCGTCCGCACTCAAGATCTCGATGTTGGGATGCTCCCCAGGGCGAGTGTCGCAGGAAATCTGCTGCCCATCCGGAGACCAACGCGGCGTGCCCGTGAGCGGCCCACCGAACGAGGTCAACTGAACCAGGTTCGTTCCGTCGGCGTCAGCCCGCCAAATTTCGAAGTTGCCGGACCGCGTGGATTGAAACACGATGCGCTTGCCATCGGGCGAGTATTGCGGTCCCTCTTCCTGCATGCTTGAAGTGATGAAACGCTCGGGTTTGCCGAGGCGATGGTCCGGGCCGATCGAAGCTCGCCATATGTTCTCGTTCCACAGCCCGCTGGCATAGGCGAGGCGGTTTCCCTTCAGGCTGATGGTAGGAAAATAAGCGTGTTCGGATCCCACCGACAAGCGCTCAGGTGCCCCACCCGCCGCAGCGACGCGCCACAATCCCCAGGTCGAACCGCCTCGGTTGGATGAGAAAACCAGTGCTCCGCTGTCGGGAGTCCACGCGAGCCCAGACATCAGACGGTCATCAAAAGTCACGCGTCGCGGCGCGCCTCCCGCGGCGGGCATGATGTAGATATCTTCGACGTCTTTGGTGTTGCGGATGAAGGCGATGCTCGCTCCGTCCGGCGAATATTGAGCGTCCCAATCGCCAGTGGATGGAACGGGAGGAAAAGAAATTTGGACCGCGCTAAGGTCTTCGACGGTGAGCCGCCTCACGCTGCAAGGCTGATCCGCAGAACCGTCGGGGAAAATCAGGAACTTTCCGTCGGGAGACCAGCTCAGTCCGGATCTGCAGTCAAGACTCGGGGAAAAGTCGAGCAACCTGCGGGGTGGACCACCCAAGGCAGGAACAATGAACAAGCCGGGACGGTCGTCGCGTTTCCAGTGGAAGAACGCGATGTAGCGGCCGTCCGGTGAAAAGACGGGCAGAAAGTTGAAACCGAAGTCGTGAGTAATCTGGAGTGGTTTTTCGCTGCCGATCTGTTTGACGTAAATGTCAATCCCCTCAGACTGTACGCCGCCATCCCACTGGTAGACGATCTGGTTGCCGTCAGGAGAAAACGAGGCTTTGGTAAATCTGTTCGAGAAGGCTGTGAGCGGCACCAGTCGCACCGAAGCGAGATCGCGGTTGTTTCCGGCGCGCGGAAGCCGAAACCAGGCAGCGAATGCGAGCGCAAGCGCAAATCCAGCAATTCCGGCGGCCCAAAGCTTCCAATGGTGCGAACGGGGCGCTGCCGGAGAAGCGGCAGCCGGCAAACTTTCAGCTGGACTTTGTTCCGGGCTACTGGTTGAGCTTGAGATTTCGAGCTCCGCAGAAGCGCGAGAAGAGCCGTCACCGACCGGTGCGATAAATCGATAACCGCGCCGCGGCAGCGTCTCGATGAAGCGAGGCACGTCAGGATCGTCGCTCAGCGCCTGACGCAATTTCTTCACTGCGCTGTTCAGGCTGTGATCGTAGTCAACAAAAATGTCGGCCGGCCAAAGGCGGTCGCGCAGCTCTTCGCGGGTAACAACCTCGCCAGGCTTCTCCAGCAGGAGAGCCAGAATCTGGAATGGCTGATCCTGCAGCTTGATCCGGACGCCGTGCTTCCGCAATTCGCGCGCGCGCAAGTCAAGCTCGAAGCTTGAAAAGCGCAAAGCATGGCCGTTCGATCCAGCACTGTCCATAGGCACGCGTGAGTCCTGCGATTGAGATTGTGACTGCTCCGAAGGCAAAGTTTACCATCCTCTCGGTTTTACAGCCTCAAAGTCCTACGCGCCGCGCCCGAATGAAGTTCCACGATTGATTCACCCCTCTGACTTAGACGCAGCGAGTTCCCGAGGGCGAGCTACGAAAGCCTTCCGGCATAAGCCACCTGACAATTTAAGTGTTGCCTTTTCAGCAGATTGCACGATCACCTGCAAACTGGCCACGTTTCACCCCAGGACTATTTCCATTTCCTCTGACCTGTCATGGAATGCGAATCAGAGCGCAGCCCAAGTCGCTGCGAGAAAACAAAATTCAAGGAGGAGTTATGAAGAAGAATCTAGCAGCAGCGGTGGTGGTAATCCTGGCAATGGGTGCCGTAGTTTCGTTGTCAGCGCAGGAATCTGGACCGATCAAGGTAAGGGTGCCCTTTGACTTCGTGGTGGAAAACAATCGCCTGCACGCCGGGGATTACACGATTCAGCGCGCAGCGAACGGCGCGCTACGCATACAAGACAACGATGGTCGCACCACGGCAACAGTCCTGGCGCTGCCCACGCAGGGCAAAGTGACGATGAAGGAAGCGCACTTCATCTTTCATCGCTACGGCAGCGATTACTTCCTGGAGACGATCTGGACCCCGGGACAGAACACGGGCTGGCAGTTGCTCCAAGGCAAGCACGAAATGGAGCTTGCGCGGAGCAAGAACTCTCCAGTCGAAACAGCCATGGTCGTGGGTCATTAATTAAGTATCGGAGTCGGCCGGGTTCCCCATCCTAACGTCGCAAAGATCGCCTGATCGCAATCTCACCGTGATTTTGCGACGTTAGGGTGGGGATTTTGACCTGGGCTAGTCTAAGCCTCCCGCCCCATCCGATGACGTAGGCCTGCTTGAACTCCACCTTTCAAACTCAACGGCTCAGCAAAAGAGCCGCTCTGCTACGGAGTAACCTCGAACGCAGTGCCAACATTGTCAGTGCCGCCGCTTCTCACTCATCGACCGGGGCTCTGAGTGAAATCGCAATGAAATACAATAGTCGAGCGGAGTGATAGCCTAAACGCAATCTAGATTCGCTGTGCCGCTCACCCTCAGGAGGAATTCCGTTGCGATTGACAGTCGTCTGCCTTTTCGCGTTGGCGCTATTGCCGTCGTTAGCCCAGGCACAAGGTCCCGTCTTCGCCATCACCCCAGAAGAAAGCGACGTTAAATTCTTTGTGAAGGCTTCCGTCGCCATCGACGGTAAGTTCAACAAGTGGGAGGCCACGCTGACCTTTCCGTCCACGGACGTGACTTCAGGCACACTTGACGTCAAAATTTCTGCCGACTCTGTGGATACCGGAAGCAGCATGAAAGACAACAAATTAAAGAGCAAAGACTTCTTCAACGCAAGTGAAGATCCGTACATCACGTTTCGCTCCAGCAAGGTTGTGCAGACCGGTCCCACCACCTTTGATGTGCCGGGAACCTTCACTCTTCGAGGTGTTTCCAAATCCGAGACGCTGCACCTTATACTTTCGGGCAAGGGCACGGGCGAAGGAAGCGTTCAAGGGACGATGACCTTCGACCGTAAAGACTTCGGGATGAACAAAGGCATCCCGTTCGTCAAAATCGGCGACCGCGTCGAGGTAACGGTCGCCCTCAGGGCCCATAAGGTCAGCGGGCCTCCGCTGGTCTACAAGCAATAAGAATGTCGATCTAGTCCGGAGTCGCGAGTAGCCAGTTTGCCCGTGTGGGTCGGACACTCCTGTCCGACTCTTTCCGTCTGACCTGCGCTCAAGTCATCCGCTGCGGCTGGCTTCTGACGGAGCGGGCGCGAGCGACGCTCTTTCGATTGCGTCCGAAAAATAAATGTTCGCGAGGATGCCGTGAACGGGATCGCTCAACCCCTTCGCTTTATCTTCGGTACCCCCTCCCCACCCCCCTCGATATCTGGAATCAGCGACTTAGACATGTTTTGGCCCGCAAAATCTAGGGCCTAAAGAACTTAGGTACTAAAATATAGACAGCAAAGGACTTCGGTGCGCGACGCGTTGGCTTATGCCAACTGTTGCTGCCTCGACCATGATTGCGCAAGTTGTGGGCTGTGCGCAAGGTCAGATGTCACAATGGGCCTGTGGAAATTCTTGGAGGCACTGCAATACCGCTCTTTCGCAGGGGAACGCGAAGAGGTCGCATATCCGCCCGCAGTTCGCTGCCGGCCAAGTCGTTGAACGAGCGTGGCCTTTCCGCTTTGCCGTAAAATGACCAGAAAGTAAGCGGCTCTAATTGGTGATTGGACGTGCAGTTCAGGGAGAAGATCGAGACCGCGACACTGCCCTTAATAGATGAGCTGCGCCGGAGGCTCGCGGCGCTGCCGACCGTCGCGGTACTTAACCACTACCAACTCCAGCACCATCTCTCGCAGTTCGACAAGACCAAATTCCCCGACGGTTTCTGGGCGAAGTGGCGCTATATATGGGCGCTGCGACTCTCCAGTGGATTTTCAGAGTGCGCGGATCCCGCTGCTAGCGAGCCGGAATTCAAACAAGTTAACGAACTTGTTGAAAAAATATTCGACCTGTACTCGTTCGGGGCGCTATACGAGCCGGGAAGCTCCCCTGGGAACGAAAAGGAGTACCTGACGAGGCTCGGGCTCGCACTAAAGGTTAGGGAACCCGACGCGCTCTCCTTCCCCGAGCAGGCCAAGAGCTGGGCGTTGGCTCGCTTTCGGCCCTTCAGCGACTCCTACTTCCTCCCAACTTTCGGGCTGCGCTTCGAAGAAATATTCCAGTGGACCGACGATTTGACCTGCCTGCTGGAGGCGCGGTTGAACCGCTGGACCGAAGATATGGTTTCAATCTTCAAGGATCTGAAAAGCGTTCAGGAGTCGTTCGTTCGTGGAACGCTCGATATAGAAGGAGCTCGAGAACGAGGAGAACAGCTCCAAATCGCCGAACGCCTGGAACGGAATGGCCGCGATAGCGATACTCTTCATGTTCTGTCAAAAGCCGAAGTACAGCAAAACGCTCCCAAAATCAGCATGAACGTTTTGATCCACCGACTTGCCATTAAGCCCGGGGATGTGGGAGCCGACCTCGTATTTCCTCATCAAGAGAATCCGTTGGAGTACAAAACATTTGTGATCCTTCCAAACGAAAACCTCTACTTTCTGGACCCATCGAGCGCGCACCGGATTTTGGCGAAAACCTTTGAGCGCGAGATTTTGGACAACGGTAAATTACGGGACCGCTATCTGAAAAACCGGGGCGGAGCGACGGAGAGTCTCGTCGAGGAAAGTGCTCGGAGGGTCTTTCCCAAGGCAGTCGTCTACTCTAACTATTATCTTCGGAAGGGGAGCCTTGAAAAGGATCTCTTCATCCGCGACGAGGACACACTCATACTGGTTGAGTGCAAGAACAGCAGACTGAGGGCATTTAGGGGAGCGACCGACGATCTTATCAAGTTCGAGAACGATTTCGAAAACTCCGTTCAGTACGGGTACGACCAGGCGAATGAAGTTAAGCGTCGTATTCTGGAAGACGAGGAGACTACATTCCTTGATTCAAAGTGGAGGACTTGGTTTTCAGTCAAAAGGGCGGACATCAAGAAGATTTTCATAGTCTGCGTGACCGTTACACCGCGCGGTCCGTTTGGCACGGATCTGTCGTATGAACTGAAGAAAGAGAATGCTGAACCGTTTCCTCTAGCGTTGGGCCTGTTCGACTTCGAAACAATTTGTAAGTATTTTGACTCCCAGCAATTCGTTAAATACCTGGAGGGGCGCCAACTATTGCATGGGCGCGTTCGAACGGGCGACGAATTGAACTATGCTGGATACCTCCTTAAGTTTGGGAACTTGGATTTCCAGGACCACACATTTGTGACGGACGATTTTTCTGGCATCTTCGACAGGAAGTGGTATCGGGAGAAGGGAATGGAAATCGCGGAGCCCAGCGACAGGCCCGTCCTCACGAGGATGGTGCGGCAAGGAAACCGAGTGAAGGTCGGGCACAGTACGGGACGCGAGGAGATTATTCAGCTTCCGCCGTGGGTTATCGAGAGAACGGTCGGCAAGTCGCCGATTAAAATGAAGGGCTCGGATCGGAACAAGCCGTGTCCCTGCGGAAGTGGCCTCAAGCTGAAGCGTTGTTGCGGTGTGCCCTGAGGGCAGTTGTAGCTAGGCGGGCTCAGCCCGACTTACGGGCCCGCTTTCCCACGCATCCGAGCCTGCTAGCTTTACCTATTGCTGCTAACCGTCTCATGTTTGTGGTTTTGTCCATATGCTGTCCCTCCTTCGGGTGGTTTTGGTCTAGGTTAATGTTTATGCCTAAATTGAGAACCAGCGAAAGGGCTAGAATGCAATGGGCAACGAGCCGTGAAGTCGGAACCCGGCAGGCCGGGCTCAACCCACGAGGATATTCTATCGCCCCTTCGGGGGCTTGTCCTAGGTTTTACTTCGGCGTAACGGTATGGAACTTGAGGAGAAGCGAAGCGAACAGCATAAAAAAGGGCTCGCTGTTAAAAGCACGCCCTTCTCACCGCCAACCCTTGCGCTATCGAAATCGTGCGGCCTAGTGATGGCCTCCACCGCCGCCGCCCGAATGTCCGCCGCCTCCGCTGGGAGCATGACTGCCCCCGCCGCTCGGCGCGCTATGCGAACCGCCGCCAGTGCTGCCGTGGCTGCCACCGTAGCCTCCCGAGCCGCGCGGCTGCGCGATGGGCTGCCGCATGTTGAGTTGCGGGCGGGAGTAGCCGCTGCGGCCGGCCGCGCCGGATTCGCGCGAGGAGTTCGAGCTTGATGCTGTCCGGTTCCAATAGCTCCCACTTTCGGCGCGACTGGCGGATTCAGTGTTTTCGCCACGCGCCGCTGACTCGTTGCTGTGCGATTCCGGAGTGAACGACTTCCACTCGCCGTTATTCGATTCAGTGTGAGCAGAGGCCGTCTCCGCTCCCTTCGCGGCGGAAGCCAGGCTCGTAGCTGCATTCGAAGAACCGCTGCGATTCTCATTCTCACTCGCGGGAGCCTGAGTGGCTGCACTCTTCGCCGCAGAACTATTCGTCTCTTTAGCTGCTGAGGTTGCCGCTGCTGTCTTCCCTGCTGCTGCTCCCGCGGAACTCGAACCGGTTGCGCGCGAGCCAGCCGCAACCGGCGAGAAGTGAGCCTGCTGCATGGATTGTTGCAAATGCGCCGTCTGCTGCTGGAATGATTCTGAATGCGACGTGCTCTGCGTCCCATAGAAATGCTGCGCCGCATTGCTGTGAATGGTCGAAGGCGCAGCAGCACGTCCGCTGGCCGACAAACTGGCGCGCGAAGGAACAACGGGCATGTTGCCGGTCATCATGCGCGCGCCGCTTAACTGCGCGTGAGTAGCTGCGACAGCCGTGGTTCTGCCGACACCGAACTTCGCTGCAGCCACGCTCGAGAGCGCACTGCCAACGTGCGCGTCATTGATGTGCGCCACATTCGAATACGCGGTTCCAGCATGCAAGGGCGCAACCCCACCGAAGCGATTCAGCGTGCTGAATCGGTTGACGCCGACAACGCCGAAGCGGCCGCCGTATCCGCCCCACCACGGGAAGAAGCGGTCACAAGGCCCGATGGGCAACCATCCAAAACCGCCCCAACCTCCCCAGCCAAAGCCAAGTCCCCAACCACCGCCGAATCCGAAGAACGACACATAAGCCGGCGCCCAGAATGGACGATAGAAGCCGCCCCACACCGGTCCCGGCCACCACGCCCACGAGCCGCCGTACCACATCCAGCGGCCATAATGGTAAGGAGCCCAACCCCACGGCTCGTAGCCAACCCATGTCCAGCCGTAGTAAGGTTCCCAGACCCAGTTGCCATCGCGGTACGGAACCCAGCCATCGGGCTCATTCGGCACCCAAACTTGGCCGTAGTCCGCCGCGTCTTCCCATTTGCCGTTGGCGTCGAGGTCTTCTGCGCCGACGTAATACTTGTTGGTATGTTTCCACGATGCAGCTTCGTGAATCATGCGGTCGCGGTCGATGTTCCAGCGGTCCCAATCGTCGCGTTCGGGAGCAGGGGTGATTTTGTACTTGGCATCGGCGCCGGAGCCGCGGACCTTCGCCATCTCACCGGCCTTTACCTGGCCGATGCCCTGCGGAGTTGAAATCTCCGCTTCACCTTTGCGGACGATCACGATTGAGTCGCCATCGGGCCGAACCTCAATGCGGAAGATGCCATCTTTGTGCGCGGGATGAACCGCAACGTTCGGCGTATCGATTTCGGGTTCAGCTTCGCTCTCGCCAAAGACGGAGTAATTGGCCAAGCCTTGCCCGACCTGAACCTGGATGTAGTTGTCGGTGAAGCGCGCGATGGTGGCTTGTGCTTTCGATCCGAGACGGAGAATGTTTGCGTAGTCGAGTTGCACTTCGGCACGCCCGCCAGCGCCGGTGGAAACTTTGTCGCCGGTCAGCACGGGCTGATTCAAAATTGCTGCGGACCATGTGCCGGAGTCTCCACGCTGCGTGGAGACCTCGCCATGAGTCATGCTGATGCGGCCTACACCCTTGTCGGACTTAGCTGGCGCTTCGCCGGATGGCAGGGCTTTGCTATCGTCTGCCGCTTTCGGCGCGTCGGCATCAGGCGTTGCGGGCGCGGGTTGAGTTGGTTCGGCCTGCACTGGTTGCGCGGATTTCTCCTGACCGATTTCCATCGGAGCGCTGGGCTGCTCGGAGGGTCCGGTGCCTTCCTGCGTGGTTTGCGCCGGTGCGTGCATGGTCAGCCCGCAGGCAAGGGCGAGCGTTAAGACTGCGAAGCTCGCTAGGATTTTAGTTTTCATAATTACCTCGTCCCAAACCGTGGCTTATGGGATTGAAACCGAATCTGTAAGAATCGCATTATGGTTCAAAGCAACTGCCGTGCCAAAAGGGCGGTGCGGAAACGATCGGTAACTCTTTTATTTTCAGGAGGAAAAGCGGCGGCGCTTGATAGAAGTGTGAACGTTAAGCTTGAGGCGGTGGCTATGCTGAGCCAAGGTGGTGGTTTTCAGCCAGTGGCCTCCGATTCGTCAACGCGACTTCCGTCGGCGCCTTCTCGATTGCGCGCCGTTCCAAATTGTCGCAATCGTAACCTGACTCGCGCGCACGCGATAGAAAATCAAATACGGCGTGCCTCCCACGACTAATTCTCGAACTCCCGGCTCGCTTCCGGCGCGACCCAAGTAAGGATGTTGCTTCAGAGCTTCAACCAGCGAGACGATCCGCGTCGCCAACCTCGCAGCAGCATCTGGCTTGTCCTGCGCGACGTAATTTCGTATCTCTCGCAGCCGCGCAAGCGCGCGCGGAGACCAGACGATCTCTACCGGCACAGCGCCCCGTCGTCGTGTTGGCCGCCGCACGCGCATTTCGGCGGCGGAAGTTCGCGATCAGTTCCCCACGAAAGCAGCCAGGCCTTCATATCTTCGTGCCTGACATAATGGCCAGACTTTATCTGGCGATCAGCCTGGCGGATTTCCGCCAGCATTCTTTCCTGGTCCGCCACGTAGGATTCGACGGCATCGGAGATCAGAAAGTTCGAGCTGCGCCCAGAAACCTTGGCTAGTTTGGCAAGCCGCTTCTTGGTTTCTGGCTTCAGGCGGATGCTCAGGGTTGCACTCCGTGTGTTCGCCATGAACACATAGTATCACGCTGTTGGGTTGGTGAGTGTACCTATACGCATCCCTCTCGCTCAAGCTTCTTTCTCCCCCTCATCCGCAATCCCAATCTTCGACAGCCGATAGCGGAGCGCATTCCGCGACAAGCCCAGCAACCGCGCTGCCTGACTTTTATTTCCATTCGCGCGGCGCAGGGCTTCGCGGATCATTTCATCTTCCCAGTGCTCGAGCGTCATACCTTCGGGAAGAAATCCGCTCGCACCGTTCGCCGCCTTGGCCGGACGCACGTCCAGATGAATGTCCGCGGCTTCGAGCACCGTGCCCTTTGCGAGTGCGCAGGCGCGCTCGATGATGTTCTGCAACTCACGTACATTCCCCGGCCAGTGGTAGTTCACCAGAATTTGCATCGCCTCCGGCGTAATACTTTTCACGGGCTTGCCGGAATCTGCGGCGAAGCGCGAGATAAAAAGATTCACCAGCTCCGGGATGTCTTCCTTGCGCTGGCGTAGCGGCGCGATGTCGATGGGGACGACGTTCAAGCGATAGTAAAGATCCTCGCGAAACGTGCCCTGCTCGAGCGCTTCGCGCAGATCGCGGTTGGTGGCCGCAATCAGACGCACGTCCACTTTCACCGTGCGCGTGCCGCCCAGCCGTTCAAACTCGCGCTCTTGTAGGACGCGCAACAGCTTCACCTGAGTTGCCGGCGGCACATCGCCGATTTCATCCAGGAACAAAGTCCCTTTATCGGCCAGCTCAAACTTTCCTGGCTTGCTATTGTTCGCTCCGGTGAAAGCTCCCTTCTCATAACCAAACAGTTCGCTCTCCAAAAGATTCTCAGGAATAGCTGTGCTGTTGATCTTGATAAACGGCCCCGACGCGCGCCGCGATTTCTCATGAATGGCGCGGGCAATCAAATCCTTGCCCACGCCGCTCTCTCCACCGAGCAGCACCGTCGAATTTGTCGGCGCGACGCGCTCAACCATGGCCAGAACTTCCTGCATCTTCGGGCTGCGCGCCACAATGTTTGGGTGCGCGTAGCGTTTGCCCAGCGCCTCGCGCAGCGACCGATTTTCTTCGCGCAAGTTGTGCACGTCGAGTTCCTTGCGGATTACCATGCGCATCTCGCCGAGCGAGAACGGTTTCAGCACATAGTCGCTGGCTCCAGCTTTCATGGCTTCAACGGCGGTTTCCACGGAGCCGAAAGCCGTCATCACCACCACTGGCATTGCCGCGTTTTGACGTTTGATCGTTTGCAGGAATTCCAGACCGTTCATTCCCGGCAGTTTGAGATCTGTGACCACAAGATCAACCGTGTTTTCGCGCAGAAGTTTCAGCCCAGACTCTGCATCGCCCGCAGAAAGCGTGGTGAAGCCGTCCTCGCCGAGATTTAATTCGAGCAGGCGCCGCATCTTGGCTTCGTCTTCGACAATTAAAATCGTTGGCATACGTTGCAAATGCTTTACGAACTAAGATGCTTGTTCGGCCCCTTCGTCGCCCGCCGGAAAAAATACCACAAAGCTCGCGCCCTGCCGACCGTTTCCGCCGGCTTCAACGCGAATCGTTCCATGATGGCCATCGATAATTCTGGAGACGATCGAGAGGCCGAGCCCCACGCCCGTTTTCTTGGTGGTCACAAACGGATTGAAGATCTGCTCCCGCAGCTCTGCGGGAACTCCTGGCCCCGAGTCTTCGATTCGGATCTCTACTCCGTCGCGGCCTGAATTGCTTGCTCTTGCAGCCATCACCCTCAATGTTCCGCCGCTGCTGCCCATTGCATCATAAGCATTCTGAATCAGATTCACGAATGCCTGCTCGCTGAGGCTTTCGTCTAATGGAACCAGCGGCAGGTTCGCTTCGTATTGCCGTTCCACGCGTACCGGGCCGTCGTTGTGCGTTAACGCGACATCGTGCAGGGCGCGTTCGAGTACTGCAGTAATTTCAGCCGGAGACAGCTCGGCATGGAGCGGACGCGCAAAATCGAGGAAGCGCGTCACCAGCGCGCTCAAGCGGTTGGTCTCACTGGAAATATATCCAGCGAGTTCGCTGGCCAGCGGATTTGATTCCCCCAACTTCTGATGGAGCATCTCAGCCGAACCCTTGATCACGCCCAGCGGATTGCGAATTTCATGCGCCAGACCGGCTGACATTTGTCCCAGCGCGGCGAGCCGCTCCGAACGCCGAGCTTCATCCTGCGCCTGCTCCAGTCTGCGGTTGGTTTCCGCGAGAGTTCCGGCCAATTCCTGATAGCGCTGAGTCTGGCGCCGACTCTCAACTACGAAGCGGTTGACGACCATCGCCGCAAGAAAGAAAAAAACGATGCGGATGGCAAGTCGTCCATAGTCCTCGGCGTTAATTTCGTACTCCTGCAACGCGGGATAAAGATACGCACAGTAGGCGGCAGACGCTAGCGAAGTCCATAGCAGCGTGGCCCATGGGCCGAAATATTCTGCCGCCGTCACTGCGGGCAGGTAGTAGATGGGATAGTAATAGCTGTTGATTGGGATTTCGCCGGTGTGATCGAGCAACAATGTGGCAAGGGCGATCTTTAATATCACGACATAAACCGGACCGCGGCGCGGAAGCCACGCGATGAACCGGCCTTCGTTCCATTGAAGAATGCCGAAACCGAGCAAGATCAGCTGCTTGTGATATTCGCGCACCGGCGGCAAGACGGCGAGTAAGGCCAGTAACACTAGCCAGAGCACATCCATCCAATTGATCGCAGGGCGCTTCGGTTCGGTCATACCCGTTCAGTCATGGCAATGGCAGGTTGCAGTGAATGCGAACCTATCAGACCGCACGGACGCAGTTCGCGTCAATGGCGTTTGTTAGGGATTGCTGTCGCGTTAGGCGGGAACATCTGGGTCAGTGTGCCGCTGGCATCGCCGAGATTTCATCCAACGTAAGATTTAATTCCAGGACGTTGACTCGCGGCTCGCCTAGAAATCCAAACTGACGAGACTCTGTGTGCTGGCGTACGGCTTCGCGGACTACATCTTCGCTCAGCTTGCGTTCTTTCGTGATGCGCGGCACTTGAAATGCTGCGGCCTCCGGCGAGATATGCGGATCTAAACCGGAGCCTGATGTTGTCAGAAGGTCCATGGGGATTGCGGCGCCTGGATTTTCCGCCTGCAAGCGGTCAGCATCTCCCTGCACACGGGCGATCAGTGATTGATTGGTTGGCCCAAGGTTCGACCCGCTGGAATTGGCCGCGTCATAGCCTGTTCCAGCGCTTGAGGGACGTGAGTGAAAATATCCCGGTGAGGTGAATGACTGCCCGATCAATCGCGATCCCACGACTTTGCCATTTCGCGTGAGCAACTCTCCATTGGCCTGCTTCGGGAACAGAACTTGTGCGAGCGCGGTGATTAACAAGGGGAACAACAGACCGAATAATATTGTGGTCACCACCGTCATCAATACCGCCGTGATCAAGTTCTTCTTCATAGTCGCCTCTACGCCGGTCGTTATTACGCTAAGCCAGCCCGCACAATCAGCAAGTCGATCAGCTTGATTCCGATAAACGGCACGATGACTCCGCCGAGGCCGTAGACCAGCAGGTTCCTGCGCAATAGCACGGCCGCACCCTGCGGGACATATTTCACTCCGCGCAACGCAAGAGGAATCAGCGCAACAATAATGAGCGCATTAAAGATGACGGCAGATAAGATTGCCGATTGCGGCGTGGCCAACCGCATCACGTTGAGCGCCTGCAGAACCGGGAACGTCCCGGCGAACATTGCTGGAATGATCGCGAAATATTTCGCCACGTCATTGGAAATCGAGAACGTTGTGAGAGCGCCGCGGGTCATCAGCAACTGCTTGCCGATTTCCACGATCTCAATCAGCTTGGTCGGATTCGAATCGAGGTCCACCATGTTGCCGGCTTCTTTCGCCGCCTGCGTGCCGGTGTTCATGGCGACGCCGACATCGGCCTGCGCGAGAGCCGGCGCATCGTTGGTACCGTCACCAGTCATCGCAACCAGTTTGCCCTGGCTTTGTTCGCGCCGAATCAAGTCCAGCTTGTCTTTCGGCGTAGCCTGCGCCAGAAAGTCATCGACCCCGGCCTCGCTCGCAATCGCAGCCGCGGTCAACGGATTGTCTCCCGTGATCATCACCGTCTTGATTCCCATCGCGCGCAGTTGATCGAAACGCTGCCGCATGCCGCCTTTCACAATGTCTTTGAGTTGAATCACACCCATTGCCCGGCCGTTTTCCGCCACTACCAGCGGAGTTCCTCCCGCTCGCGAAATCACTTCCACCGCGGCGCGCACTTCTGCGGGAAGCGAACTGCCCTGGTCTTCCAGATACTTGGCAACTGCCTCGGTCGCGCCTTTGCGGATGGCGCGCCCATCCAGGTTCACGCCCGACATGCGAGTCATCGCGCTGAAGGGAATAAATTCCGCGTCGTGCGAACTCATCTCGCGCCCGCGCAATCCGTATTTTTCTTTGGCAAGGACCACGATCGAACGCCCCTCGGGAGTCTCGTCGGCCAGCGAAGAAAGCTGCGCCGAATCCGCCAGCATCGCTTCCGTCACTCCCGGCGCAGTCACGAACTCGGTGGCCTGGCGGTTGCCCAGCGTGATGGTTCCAGTCTTATCGAGAAGAAGTGTATTCACATCGCCAGCGGCTTCCACCGCGCGTCCTGACATTGCCAGCACGTTGTGCTGCACGAGGCGGTCCATGCCCGCGATGCCGATCGCCGAAAGCAAGCCGCCGATTGTCGTGGGAATCAGGCATACCAGCAATGACACCAGCACAAACACCGTTTGCGGCGCGCCCGCATAAATTGCAAAGGGCTGCAGCGTGACCACCGCCAGCAGAAATACAATCGTCAGCCCCGCCAGCAGAATGTTCAGCGCAATTTCATTGGGAGTCTTTTGCCGCTCGGCGCCTTCTACCAGCGCGATCATGCGATCAAGAAAAGTCTCTCCGGGATTCGAAGTGATTTTTATCTTCACCCAATCTGAAAGAACGCGGGTTCCGCCAGTGACGGCTGAACGGTCGCCGCCGGCTTCGCGAATTACCGGCGCCGATTCACCCGTGATCGCCGACTCGTCTACCGACGCTACGCCTTCCACAATCTCTCCATCGCCGGGAACAAACTCGCCAGCTTCCACTAGAACCATATCTCCCGAGCGCAATTTCGAGCCGGGTACGGTCTCCGTTTTTCCGTCGAGAAGCAGGCGGTTCGCCATGGTCTCGGCTTTCGCGCGCCGCAACGCATCGGCCTGCGCCTTGCCTCGGCCTTCTGCCATGGCTTCCGCAAAGTTCGCGAACAACACGGTAAACCACAGCCACAGCGTGATCTGGAGATTGAATCCGAATCCGGGATCACCGTGCATTCGTTCCACAATCAGCAGCACGGTGGTTACGACGCTGCCTACCTCGACAACGAACATGACGGGATTGCGCATCATAGTCACGGGATGCAGTTTTACCAGCGAATCCCAGGACGCGCGGCGCACGATGTTCACATCCCACAAGCTGCGTTTTGATTTCTTGCTTACCATAATTGCCTAAGAAAGCCTGTCTAGAAAGTCTTCCCCGCCATCATCAGCAGGTGTTCGAGAATCGGCCCGAGACTCAGCGCGGGAAAAAATGTCAGCGCACCGACGATCACCACTACGCCGATTAGCAGCACCGTGAATAACGGGCCGGTCACCGGGAACGTACCCAGCGTTGCCGGAGTCTGCTTCTTGCCCGCCAGATTGCCGGCGATGGCCAGCATGGGCAGGGCCATCATGAACCGCCCTAAGAGCATGGTTAGACCCAGCGACGTGTTGTACCAGGGCGTGTTTCCATTCAGGCCGCCGAAAGCCGAGCCGTTGTTGGCCGCCGAGGAGGTGAAGGCATAAAGCACTTCACTGAATCCATGCGGCCCCGCATTCAACATGGAAGAAGTGCCGAAGCTGTACAGAACCGAAATCGCCGTGAACACCAGAATCGCCAGCGGGAAGATTAGTATCACCAGCATCGCCATCTTCACGTCGTAGGCTTCAATCTTTTTCCCCAGATACTCCGGCGTGCGTCCTACCATCAATCCCGCAATAAAGACAGAAAGGATGACGAAGACGAGCATTCCATACATTCCTGCGCCCACTCCGCCGAAGATCACTTCGCTCAGCATGAGGTTGATCAGCGGGATCATTCCACCCAGCGGGGTGAACGAATCATGCATGGAGTTGACCGCGCCGCAACTCGTGTCAGTGGTCACCGTCGCGAACAGCGCAGAGTTCGCCACGCCGAAGCGCACTTCTTTCCCTTCAAGGTTGCCCTGCTGGGACGAAGCTTGCTGAATCGCAGCCGGATGTTGCGGGCTATGCTGCGCCGCGGCCGTGACCAGAGGATTGCCCCGCGCTTCGGCCCAATACGCCGTCGTGACGCCTGCGAGAAACAGCAACGCCATCGCGGACCACACGGCCCATCCGTGCCGCGGCGACCCCGTCATCTTTCCCAGTGTGTAAGTGAAGGCGGAAGGAATCGCGAGGATGCAGAACATCTCCAGAAAGTTCGTGAATGGCGTGGGATTTTCAAATGGATGCGCGCTGTTCACATTGAAGAAGCCGCCACCATTGGTGCCCAGCTCTTTGATAATCTCCTGCGAAGCCGTCGGTCCTTGTGCGATCACCTGCTGGCTCACAGTTTGCGTCAGCGGCTTACCGTCGGGTCCGTTCACAGGCTTGCCATCGGTTCCCAGTTGCGGCGTCTGATACGGATCGAGCACTTGTACTGTGTCGTAGGGCTTCAGGTTCTGCACCACGCCTTGCGAAACCAGCACCAGCGCACCAATGAGGCAGAGCGGCGCCAGCACCCACAATGTCCCGCGAACCAAGTCAACCCAGAAATTGCCAATAGTCTTTTGCTCGCGCCGCGCAATGCCGCGAATGAACGCGATCGCGAGCGCCATGCCCGCCGCCGCCGAAACCCAATTGTGATAAGCGAGGGCCACCATCTGCGTGAGATAGCTCATGGTGGTCTCGGGCACGTAGTTCTGCCAGTTCGTGTTTGTGGTGAACGAAGCGGCGGTGTTGAACGCCAACGCCGGAGGCACTCCCGCAAGCTTCTGTGGATTCCATGGCAGCCACAACTGCACCCGTTGCAGCACATAAAGCAGAATCATCGAAACGCCGCTGAACAAAAGCAGGGCTAGGGCGTATTCCTTCCAATCCATCTCGTGGCCTTCGTCCACGCCCGTAAGCTTGTAGAGGATTCGCTCCACCGGTCGCATCACTGGATCGAGCCACGTGCGCTCGCGGCCGAACACCCGCGCCATG
>Ga0182024_10006448_pt1 | contig 25762 bp, 30 predicted proteins | sample P32metaG_FD_120480 | JGI IMG/M metagenome (GOLD analysis project Ga0182024, IMG submission 120480) | Permafrost microbial communities from Stordalen Mire, Sweden - P3-2 metaG (Illumina Assembly) | ecosystem: Environmental > Terrestrial > Soil > Wetlands > Permafrost | place: Sweden: Stordalen...
CGGCGCAGACCGACGCGTACCGGGTAACTCCGAACGGCACGTCGGGCGCAGGCCCCTTCTACGTGTACGGCTACACCTTCGCCCTCAACAGCGCCAAGACCGTCAAGAGTCTCACGCTGCCGAGCAACGCCAATGTAGTGATGTTGGCAGCCACGCTGACTCCGTGAACTTGAAAGAAGCCTAGCGCCTAAGATCGTAACCGTCGTCTTGAGGCCGTATTGACGGAAACTTTCGGGTGCGTTCGGTCCTGGCGCGAGATCGCGACTATGCGATTATCGGCCACGGTGTTCAATGAGATACGCGGTTCCGAGGTGTCCCTTATCTGCCAGGTCTTTGTCCTGTTTGCTCTCACCAGGAACCAGATTTTGTCGGGTCGTGCGCCCCCAAAGGACCCTTTCTTATTCTTCGAACGTCTCTTCTCCCCTAATACTTTTGACGCCATGATTGTCCCCTTTTTGCACTGCTATCCAAGACGCCGGCTAGCAGCATTAATCGTCATTGAAATTACTGCTGGGATACGGAGATTTATCTCAGTGATCGGTCAATACGGACGTCCATTGTCTCCTAATGAGCTGCAGCAAACTTCGCTCTGGGCGCGCGATCTGCGCGCTGTCAAAGCCCGTAACCGAGCCCCTGGGTGTGAATCAGGCGCTCGAAACCATTTCCTTTAGCCGAAGCAAACGCCCAAACGCCTTAAGCCAACCAGATAGTCCAAATTGACATTGGCCTTCCTGCGTATATACTTGTTTATACATCGGAGGGACACATGTCTAAGAGTGCAACGCTGACCGTGCAACGGTGGGGAAACAGCCTCGCTGTGCGAATTCCCGCGGCTGTGGCGCGGTCGGCGCGTTTTAGAGTCGGGCAGCCCGTTGAAGTATCAGCCCAAGACTTGAACGTTTTGGTCAAGGCGATTGGGGAGCCCAAGCTGAGTCTCGCGCAGAAGCTGGCTGCATTTGATCCGGCGCTGCATGACGGTGAGGTCATGGCCACTCGCCGCCCAGTCGGAAATGAGGCGTTCTAGTGGCCGCGCGGCAGGCATGGTGTCCTGACCGGCGCGACATGATTTGGATTAATTGCAATCCTCAAGCTGGCCGCGAGATGAAGGACGTGCATCCTTTGGTCGTTCTATCGCCACGAGAATTCAATCAGAGAACCGGGATAGTGATTGGTCTGCCGATGACCACCGCGCCCTATAACGAAACGAATCCCTTTGCGGTGAAGTTCATCGGCCCGAAGGGTGTGGCTAGCTTCATTCTCAGCCATCAGCCCAAGTCATTCGATTGGCGCGCGAGAGATGCGAAGCCCCATTCACTCAAGAAAGTTCCCGAGGATGCGTACACTCGCGCTTGCGAGAGCCTTAACCAGATCATTGAGATCGGCAGTTGAGACATTCGCTAGCTTGGCTAGCGCGCTCCGCATCACAGGTGGTCTAGCCGACTTTCTGGTGCCGCTTACCTACTATGCATTACCATGGTAATGTAACTGTATGTCGATAGCTAAATCTAAGTTGACGGCTCAGGGTCAAATCTCCGTACCGGCTGATGTTCGAAAGAAGCTCGGTGTGGGGCCAGGCTCCGTCTTGGAATGGGATGAACAGGGTGATCAAGTCATTGTCCGCAGGGCCGGTCGGTACACCTCCGAGGAGATACATCGGGCACTTTTCCCAGGTCGCATTACCAGCGTAGGTGGCAATGACCGGAAAGAAGCTATCCGAGAATATATCCGGAAGCGCCATGCACGCAGTTGACACAAATGCGGTTGTTCGCCTTCTTGTCCGAGACGATTCCAATCAGGTACGAATAGCTGAGGAATTCACCGCGACTGGGGCGTGGGTTTCGCATCTTGTTTTAGCGGAGACAGTTTGGGTGCTCGATGCAAGGTATGAACGAACTCCAGAGCAGATCGCAACTGCCGTGGAAATGCTTCTTAATCACAATAGCCTAACCTTGCAGGACGCTGAAGTCGTCGTTAGCGCGCTGGATCAATTTCGAAAGAATGCGGTCGTGAGATTTTCAGATTGCCTTGTTCTTGAAATCGCGCGCAAAGCAGGATATCTGCCGCTCGGCACGTTCGACCGAGATCTTTCGAGACTTGATGGTACGCAGCGTCTGAAATAGTGCGGCCCAGCTGCAGCATATTTAAAGCCGAGCAAAGGCATGAGGGGCTGACAAGCGACATGGAAGCAAGCACCTGGTGCAGAACCAGGGGATTAGGCGCGGTCTGCGATCGATCTAAGGTGGGCGCCGCCGAAGAGAAGAGCTGCGCCAAACCAGATGCAAACAAGTCCGACTCCCAACTTCAGGAATGTCACTTGTAACGATGGCATGGAAAACGTGCGAGTAGTGACGCCGTCATTCTTCCCGACCTTTTTACCGCCGCACAGAATGATCTACAGTCCAAGCACAACGAGTGTGGCCCCACGACGTAGCCAATGGTCCGTAGCCCTTATAGTGCCAGCGACGAGCGCACAGGGGAGGACGGCACCATTACTCCCCGTTCGAGACGAAGCCGGTTGTCGATCTCCGAGCGAGGAGCCGGGCAACGAGATTCTCTCCGAGCATCTGGTAGTCGCGCGGACTCAACTTCATGTTCGTAGCCACGTCGCGTGGCCAGTCGATGAACGTGAACGATCCTCGAACGCGCCAAAGCGTCATCCCCGTCGACGGGGCGATCACGACGTCGTCTACCACCAGGCGCAGGGTGCCGTCCGGCCTCGGAACAAGCGACGCCACCACACCGATGTCGCCCCTTGCTTCGTCCCCTCGATGCATACGAGCTCCCCGGCGCCCCGCGCCGAGCACGGCGGCGCCGTGCGTCTGACCTGATCCACCGTCCACGCCCATGTCATCCCCGCCCTTGCGAGCTCGGCGCCGCGCTCACCAGTGCGTGCTTCGGCGCCTGACGCCGCCTTCGCACGCACTGCCTCGCGCGTGAAGACAAAGAGTCATTGCCCGATCGCTTTCTTCCCCCCCAACCCTCTAGCATGCGCCGGAGTGCGAACGATTGGCGCTTGCGGCAAGAGCGAGCGGAACGTAGTCTGCCTCCGACTCCGGACAAAGCCAAGGGCAAAGGCAAGAGTCGCGGCTCAGAGGCGGGCGAGAACGATGATCGCGGCAAGACCAAGAACAAAGGCCACTCACGCGACAGGCCGCAACTTACCTCCGCGAAAGGATTCCCAAACTTTCCGCGTATTGGTTCGGTGCCAAATCACCGAGTAACGTTTAGAAGGCAGTTGCCAGCCGCTCGAGTCCCAGATTACCCCCGAACTCTAACAGCCTCCGGCATTCGGGTCGGCGACTCTTTTTTCCGAGCTGACCGGGAAAATCGACCTCCTATAAAGCTTGCGTTGCGACGATCGTGCCCCACCAGTGGACTCTTCTATCCTAACCCCTCACCTTTGCCGGCAATGCCGGCCACCGCGCGCGTCTCATACTCGATGGGGATGCTTGGAGAGGGCCCTGGCTTCGCCGAGACACGCGTATTAGCGCTTGGCAGGGAAACGAGCTATACCGTATCTCTACGGGACTCAGACTCACTCAGAATGCAGAGGGCGCGACATGTCAGACACATCCACAATTACGGCGGAGCGTAAAAAGGAAAGGGATTCCTCGTACGGCGCGGAGAAGCGCAAGCTGAAAGCATTAGAAGACATTGCTGATGCCCTGGAAGGTATTCGGCAAGAGCTGACAAGCCTTGCCCTAAACTTCCCGCAGCGTTCGCAGGCCAATTCACGAGCCTAGAAGTGCTGCATTGCCAGGGTCGGAGAATAACAGCACAACGGTGCTTCTGATCCCGTCCCGACTTGTTTCGCTTTCGCATGCGCAGAGCCGATATCTACAAAAGCGGACTGTCGACGACGACAAAATAGTCGATGGATGTAGCCCGGACTCAGCCCTCGTGCTCGCGGCAGAAGAGAACGCCGAAAAGCCGCTCCGATTCGCGCAGGCCTTCCTCGGTAAAAAGTACCGACTTCGCCTTGCCGACCGGGTCTGTGATGTACCCCTTCTGGTGCAGTCGATTCATCGTGTCCCAGTCGAACGCTTTCCAAGTTCGATCACCCTCGTGGCGGCCCAAGGACAGGAGCGCTAGGACTGCCTGATCCACCATATCCTGATCAATGTCTCTGGGCATGGCGTACAGACTCCCATTAACGAGGTCGGCCTTCCGGAGCATCCGGCAATCCTTTAAGAAAGATCGCGCAATTCAAACGCGACGCCGCCGACCGTCAAGACCAGGCGTTGGATTTCCCAGCCGTCGTCAGGATTCACCGCCGACGGGAGCGCTCTCCGGCCTTGATGGAGCTGGAGGAAGATTGGTCGTCGCATTATAAATCTACGTCGCTAAGACGTTAACCGTGTAATCAGTCTCCATGTATTTTCCCTTTGGGCCGATTCCTTGAACAGTAAATTGGTCAGCCCCAACAAAAGCTTTTTCCGATGTATACATGACGACGATACCCGGGCTTTTTTTCTTATTGCATTCGTAACCGGGGCTTGTCGATGGAAAATTCGTGTATCCATCGGCCTTGACGAATATCACGGTACCGTGCATCGGCGGGGTCTTCAGTTAAGTCTGTACTAGCCCATCAGAGCTGCAGTCAGGGTTAACCGAGTAATAAAAACCAACGTGTTGCGGGACGTTAGATATCGCGCCCCGCTCGATGTTCTTGTGAGAACCCGAGCTGGCCCTGTGGGGTGAAGTTAAAGTTGACTTGCACTTGAGCAGGAGGATTTTTTGGTGGCGGCGGCGATGCGCATCCGGCGACGAATGCAATGAGGATAGTCACTGAAACACTGCTGGTCTTTAAATTCACTGCCTACCTCCGCGTGTGAGGCTTATGATTTTCTCATCAGAGAAGCTACTGTCAAGATAAGGTCCAACGCTAACCGTTGGTAGCCGACCGCAAGTCTCGAGTGTCCGCATTGGGATAGGCATTTTCAACCCAGAGACCGGCAAGTATTCGCCTGTGTCACCTACGTTGACAACTCGTGAGCATTCGCGCCGGACCCTAACCGGCCGAACCCGAGCGGCTGCCATTGGGGATCTCCCCGCCCGCCTCCGAGCGAGTTGCAGCTAGACACCAGGCCTTTTACTTAAGGGCTACGAGCTTCTACTCTCTGGAGTATGCGCTGCTTGATCATCGGGGCAACTCGCGTCATCGGGCCAGACGTGGTTCGGCGGCTATGCGCGCTCGGATGGGACATCGCGGTTTTGCATCGCGGAATTCATCGCTTGGTACTGCGCTTGCCGAAACTGTACGGACCCGGCGAGAATTCTGATCTGGTCACCGTGTATGGTTTTCGCCGTCAACCGCAATGGCGATGGACCATGGCCATGTTGAAAACGTGGCCGAAGCGATAACGCGCGCAGTGGTTGATCCACGCGCGTCCAACAACATTTTCAATGTTGGCGAGGCGCATACGCAGACGACGGCCGAGCGTCTCGCTCGACTGCCAGACCGACAGACCGCTGTCGCCGACGTAGTGGGTAAGAATTTCCAGCAGGACATTGCCTTTGACACATCGAAGATCCGACGCGAGCTTGATTTCACCGAGGCGATCGACGAAGTGCGCGCCATGTCGGAGTGTGTGGTCGGTTTTTCGTGACTTGGGGAAGGGGGTTGTAACGACGTGATTGCGACAACGAGGGCAGTGCACTGGGCTGCGCTGGCACTCTGCGCGGCCCAGATCCTCGCCGCGCCAGCGCTGGCGGCCGCCGCGCAGGCGGTGGAATCCGACGCCGGCATGGTCGTGACTTCACAGCACCTCGCCTCGGAAGTCGGTGCAGCCATTTTGCGCCAAGGCGGAAACGCGATCGATGCTGCCGTGGCGGTCGGTTACGCCCTTGCCGTCACTCATCCTTGCTGCGGCAATCTCGGCGGCGGGGGCTTCATGACGATCCACCTTGCCGACGGTCGGGATACTTTTATCAATTTTCGCGAGCGGGCGCCGCTGGCCGCCACGCGCGGCATGTTTCTGGACGGGCAGGGCAATCCGATTGTCGACAAGAGCCTCGAAGGCTATCTGGCGGTGAGCGTGCCGGGGACTGTGCTGGGACTCGAGACCGTCCGTCAGAAGTTCGGGACCTTGCCGCGTACGCTGTTGCTGGCTCCAGCAATCCGCTTGGCCGATCAAGGCTTTACGCTGACTCGCGGTGACGTGGACGTGCTGGTTGACGGCAACGACGCGTTTCGCAAACAGACCAACGTCAGTGATGTTTTCCTCAACAATGGCAAACCGCTGCAACCCGGGAATCGTCTGGTGCAGAAGGATCTGGCCCACACCCTGCGTGCTATCAGCGAGGGTGGTTCGAACGCATTTTATCGGGGACCAATCGCCGATGCCGTAGTTGCCGCCAGCATCGCCAACGGCGGTGTGCTGACGAAGGAGGACTTTACTGCCTATACAGTGACCGAATCGGCGCCCCTGATCTGTATGTATCGCGGCTATACCATCGTATCGGCGCCGCCCCCCAGCTCCGGTGGTGTCACTCTGTGTGAAATGCTGCGCGTGCTGGAAGCCTATCCGCTCAAAACGCTCGGCTTCCACTCTAGTGAGTCGATCCATCTGATGACCGAAGCCATGCGCTACGCCTATGGGGATCGCAACGCCTTTCTGGGCGATCCGGCTTTCGTGAAGAATCCGGTGGATCGGCTGCTCTCTAACCACCACGTACAAGACATTCGGGCGCAGATTCGGCCGCATCGGGCTGGCGTGTCGAAGGCATTGGGTGCGAGCGCGGGACCCGACGAGAATGCCAACACTACGCATTATTCGATAGTCGATCGGGCAGGTAATGCGGTGTCGGTCTCTTACACCATCAACGACTCGTTCGGTGCCAAAGTAATCGCGGGCTCCACCGGATTTTTTCTGAACGACGAAATGGATGATTTCACAGCGAAACCCGGTGCGCCGAACTATTACGGACTGGTGCAGGGCAACGCCAATGCCATCGCGCCGGGCAAGCGTCCGCTCAGTTCTATGACCCCGACTATCGTTCTCAAGGACGGCAAGCCAGTTCTGATTGTTGGCGCACCGGGCGGCGCGCGCATCATTACTACGGTGCTGGAGGTCATTGTGAACGTAATTGATTATGGCCTGACGCTGCAGGAAGCCGTCGAAGCGCCAAGATTTCATCACCAATGGCTGCCGGACACTCTGGCTTCGGAGCCCTTGGCCCTATCGGCAGATACGGCGGCCGCACTGGCTCGAATGGGCTACCACTTGGTGCCATTAGAGCCTTGGGGTGCGGGCAACGCGGCGGAAGCGATCGGAATAGCGCCCGGAAACCCTACGCTGGCCGCCGCGCTGCAATTTGCACGCTCGGGTGTGTTCTATGGCGCCGCTGACCCGCGCGCACCGGCGGGGTTGGCGATCGCACCCTGACGCCGGCGAAGCTGTGAGAGAACGCGAGGGGGTGGCTGAAGTTTGGTTCAGTGAGTAAAAGAAGGCCCGGTCAAGAACCTGGCCCAGACGCGCTATCGGCACGCAAATTCGTTTCGCAAACGGTACGGAGGCATGAGCGCTAATTGAAAATGGCGTCCGAGGTCCGCTCCATGTGGGTTCAGCTGCACCTTGCCGCAGCCCGCTACGTATCGAGCACCAATACGCATGACTTGAGGACGTCCATCCCAACCAATCTGTCCGGTCCGCAATCGCTTGATGAAGCGCCTATCGTAATCGAACGAAGACGGAACACCTGCCCCATGAGATTAAGTCGTACATCCGTGACGGTGCGATTTGTCTGTATGGTCCCACCGACACCCTTCGAGTGCTGCTGCTCAGCGCTCCTCTGCTCCAGGCTCTGGCCAATTCGAGATTTCGCAGTGGCTAGTGTGCGGGTAGCGCCAGTGTCCACCAGCATCGCCCCCGCGGTACCGGCCACGAATACCGGGACTTGGTAGAGTCGATTGACGAATTGGGAATCGTGATTGACGCACACGTCCAGTTCTTCAGATGTGTCCGACCGCATAAGCCTTAGTTTTGTAAACGCAGAGTCGAACGTTTTGAACTTAAGGCTTGGCTTGCGTAAGTCCAAGACGGCGGCCCGTCCATTGGCCGCTAGTAATTGCGGAGACAGTAGTCCGCCCAGTCGATTGGTCTTAAATATCGGTGGAAAGTCCACTACGATTGCTTGTTGAAAGTGTATGGGAATTCGATTCTCAAGTACTCCGGACACAGCCGAGGCGGTGCGGATCTTGGAATTATCTCCAGTCGAACCGACAGCCGTAGCGGTCGAGTCTCGAACTCGTATATCCGCCTCTTGGGCAAACGACGCCGCGAACGTACTGACACTTGCGCCTGTGTCGATAATAAATGCCGCTTCGTGATCACCAATCTTCAGATGCACTAAAGGACTCGGAAACCCCTGCTTTGCGAGCTCAGAATCGTAATAGAGCGGAATAACACAGTCGGCACATGTCGAGTCTGGAGAAGGGCTAGCGTAGGATTCTGATACAGGGACCGCAGCCAGTCCAATCACACCAATAGCCCTCGCCCACAGGGGCCCGCCAGGTTTTGCGAGACGTGAAACGTAGGTCTTGTCGATAGGTACCTAAAAGGCCGCACCATTCTGCGCGGGGCGAGCGTGACCGCTGCGGCGACTAATCCCCGTTGTTAGCCTGCTGCGGGTGGAACTCCGTCGAAGAACTCTACGACTCCAGTATCGAGAGAATATTCCGCGCCGACGACCTGAAGCCCATCTTTTTGGATCAATTGCTCGAGGATTGCCGATCCATGTCGAAGCTGGTTTGCTGACATGCGGACATTCGCGCGAACGGATTGATGCATGAGAGCGTCAGGGTCGCTTCCGAGTTCTGTCTGAAGAAGCGGTTCCACGGCGGGGCGAATACGGTCAACGATCGCATGCAGATTCCTTGACTGATCTTCCGACCGACGCCCGAGCTGTTCCAAGGTCGCTAGAACAGCCCCGCACCTGGAATGTCCGAGGACGACGACGAGTCTCGTGCCGGTCCGTTCCGCAGCGAACTCGACGCTAGCAATTTGAGAAGAAGCGACAATGTTGCCAGCCACACGGATGACGAACAAATCACCAAGGCCCTGATCAAAGACGATCTCCGCCGGCACTCGCGAATCCGAACATCCGAGAATAATGGCGAACGGCTCTTGGCCTGCTGCCAGCGCCTGGCGGCGTGCCTGGTTCGTTAGTGCGTCGCCGACCCGGTCGTCAGATACGAAGCGAAGATTGCCCGCGCGCAAGCGCTCAAGTGCATCCCACGCTGTGATCATCGGTTTTTCGTCCCCATCTTGCTGGCGCCTTTTATTGTGACGCTCAAGCGAATAAGTAGCTACTGTTGAATGATCAAAGCCAACCTTAGCGGGCATTCAGGGAGAAGGTAGACCGCGACTGACATTTCTCAGGTGTATGCCTAGCACGGTAGGCAATCGATGATAGCGCCTGGGCAACGGAACCCACGCTGCAATGCTTTGGAGATAGGTGTCTATCGCATGCATAGAATCGCGTGCCGCTCGAAAGTACAAAATTTGTTGGCGGCGTGTTTTAGATTTCCCGTATCTCGGTGATTTTCCGAAACGTTAAAATCGATATGATTTGCGCGTGCAATACTGATCCGCAGACGAGTGCGCCTCCGCTTGGAGAAGGTCGGAAAGTGCGTTGCGTAGCTAATGCTCCGGGGCCTTGCCAAGGCGACATTAGTCCCACCGGGAGTGCCGACTCATTTGAGCGTCGCTTCAGCGTCGATCAGGGGGTCCGCGTCAGAAGCCGACACTCGAGGCTTATGTTTACGTAGAGGAAGAGCTAAAAGTCGCGCCGTTCGAACTATTCTTTGTGCCATCCCATACATGGGACACGCTCGGAGCAGTTGCAGCTGGATGAGGGGCCGCCGTAATCCGCCGGCCGGGAAACGAAATCCTCGAAATGGGTCCTCAGTCGACGTTTGTGCCGAGCTCGAATCAGCTTCTCAGAAGTCAAGTATCTGATTGAGAATCAGGAACTCGGGGAAGCAGAACTAGGCGCTTAGCTCGATCGATTAGCCTCGCTGGGCACAGCACCGCATGCCCACCGTTGAAATGCCACGCCCGCGGAGCGCCGCCTTGACAATGTAGCCTCATGAGGCTACATTGAGGTCGATGAAAACCGTAGGAATCCGGGAGCTCAAGAATCGTCTGAGCGAGTATCTTCGCGAGGTGCGCGCGGGGGAGAGCGTGCTCGTGACCGATCGGGGCGAAGTCATCGCCGAAGTTTCGCCTCCAGGCCAGCTGCGGGCTGATCCATCGTTTCCGGCAGGACTTTTGCAACTTGCGAGGCGCGGGCTTCTCTCACTGGGCTCGACCTCCGGTGCTGCTCTCTATAAGTCACTGCCTTTGCGGCGGCGCCGCAAAATAAGCGCCGTCGAGCTGCTCGACGAAGAGCGCGGCAACCGGTGAGTGTCTACGCGGAGTCAAGCGCTGTGCTCGCTTGGCTCCTGGATGAGGGGCTGGGCGCCGAGGTTCGCAGGCTATTGGCAGCCCAGGACCTCGTCGTCGCGTCCGACCTAACTTTGATCGAATGCGATCGGGTGCTCCTGCGCGCGGCCGTCGTGGGTGGGCTGAGCGAGGGTGAGGCTGCCGGACGGCGCGCCCATCTCGCCGAAGTGAGTTCGCATTGGCAGATCCTGCGTATCTCGCCCGAGATCGTGGACCGCGCTCGCAGGCCCTTCCCCGGTGAGCCGATACGTACGCTCGACGCGATCCACCTGGCATCCGCGCTTGTGGCCTGCTCGGCGGTTCCGGGACTCAAACTCCTATCGCTCGACGAAAGAGTGCGGCGCGCCGGCCGGGCGGTGGGTCTTGAATTGCTACCAACATAACCAAAAGCGCCTAAAGCAGTCTCAACCGCGTGCCGGCGCCGACATTGCAGTCACTAAGTCATTTTGCGGGACAGCTCGCGCCCACCCACTTGCCCGTGTACGAAGCGACGCCGTGCATTGTTTGACCATTAGTGGTGACGGTCACCGTCATTGACCCTGTGCCGTTCTCCGAATCCAGAAGATGGATTTGACCGTGCACTTCCCCCGTCGACTCAGCGTTATTGCCGAAGCTGCATCCGGAACCCTGCAACTCCATGTCGGTAGATGTCGAATTTATTACCGTCCAGGTGCAGCTGTCGCCTGAGCCCTTCGCCCAGGGATTGCTGTTCAAATCCGTCGTAGCGACACAGGAATTATAGGTTGTGGTCGGGGGCGCTGCTTTAATCATGGCTGCCATTTGCGGTGGAAGATCGGTCCACTTGATAGTTTTGGTCATGTGCCAAAGGCCAGTCTTTGCGCTGAGCGCCTGCATTTGTGCAGTGGCAGCCAGCACAATGGAAACAGCTGAACCTATTACGACAATTGTAAGACTCTTTCGCATTTTGTTCTCCATTTCGAATGTAAGGTCAAGCTACGATTCGCGCAAATACCATGAAATCCTCCGTGCGTACAATAGAATTCTGATGGCCGCTTTGGAATTCGCAGCGTCACGACCGTTTTTTGATTTATAACATTTCAAGTTAGTGACACAGTAAGCGTACTACTCCTGTGCACTGCAGCAAGCGTCTGGTAATTGCCCGTGTACAGCACATGCTTTTCGAATACTGGCGTCGCAGTTGCACAACTGCAATGCCAGCGTATCCTTTTGTCGGGCTAACACTTTTCGGCCTTTTGCCTTGCCAAAAACAAAAGGGGAGATCATGAACAAGAAATTTATCATTGCCTGGGTGGTGCTGTTCGTCGCATGGTTCGTGGGCAGCTTTGTCGTACACGGGACGTTACTGCAGAGCGATTACGCGCAGTTGACTAGCCTTTTCCGGCCGGAGGGCGACCAGCAGAGGTATTTCCCGCTGATGATACTCGCGCATGTGATTCTCGCGGGCGCATTCGTCTGGGTTTACGCGCGGGGCGTCGAACCGAAGCCGTGGTTGGCACAAGGTGTGCGCTTTGGTATTGCGATCGCATTGCTAACGATCGTTCCTACCTACATAATCTACTTTGTCGTGCAGCCGATGCCTGGGAATGTAGTCATCAAGCAGATCGTGTTTGACGGCGCTCTGATGATTATTCTCGGCGCAATCGTCGCGTGGCTGTATCGAAATACCACAAAACCGCTCCACTCCGATTAAAGACCGATCACGGATGTAAACTGGTCTATCAGAAGTGTGCAGCTACGGTCTCGAATCTCAAGACCGACCAACCAATGAGGGTAAACATGGTGATGCGGAGCTTCACAGCTAGCTGACGAGGTACTTAACCTTCGGCGAGATGGCGCATGAGATATCCAACGATGTCGCGTGCATCGTCCTCCGCTCCGAGGATGAACGTGGACTTCCGCCGCCGTAGCACCGGCAAACCGATTGCATACATTCCGGGGGCGCCGACCACGGCGCCGCCGTCATGGCGTAGTTCACCCTTGCGATTGACGACCGAAACGTTTAGCCAGCTGTAGTCGGGACGAAAGCCCGTGGCCCAGACAATGGACCGGATTTCGCCACCACGAAGATTGAGCGAAAGCCGAGGTGATTGGGGTGCCCGGGTCGGTTCGAAGCGCTCCGGCGGGCCGACTTCGACTCGAGGCGCAGCGCGCGCCCATTCATCGAAGGTGTCGAGCAGGCGTCCCATCTTGAGATCGGCAAGCGCGAACTGATTGGCGAGCCCGCCGGAAAAAAGAGCGCAACCGTCGCGTATAGCCGCTAGCCTTCCGACGACCTCAACGCCGGCTTCTCTCAAAACATTTAGGTCAAGCGTAGCCCGCTCAGGCGTGCCGACGAGCTGCGGCGACGGCAGCCCGCGAGCTCGCTCGAGATCGTCGATCTTGTCGTAGCGCTCATTCCAAACGCCCGAATTTTCCATCCACCAGAGCACATCACGACCGCGATAGGTCCTTGGCAGCCGCACATGCTCGCCGACGCAGAGTGTTACCGGTCGCCCGGACCTGAGAATCTCGTGAGCGAGCTGCGCTCCCGTAGCCGATGCGCCAACGATGAGCACTCCACCGGATGGCAAGCGGTCTGGATTGTGATACTCGAAGGGTGTAAGGCACTCAATACTCTCCGGGACTGCCGAGCGCACTTCTGGCACACGCGCAATATTCGCAGCACCGCTCGCAATCACGACCGTGCGGCACCGGATCTCGCCGCTGTGCGTCACAACCTGATATCCGGCGTCGATACCTATGACCGAGGTGACGGTCGTCTGTGTGCGCACGGGCGCTGACGTCGCCGCGGCAAACCCCGAGATGTGTTGCACAACCTCAGGCATCGTCATGAAGCCGTCGGGATTCGTCCCACTATACGGATAGCCGGGCAGCCGGCTCTGCCAATTTGGAGTCAGTAGCCGCAGTGAATCCCAACGTTCGCGTCGCCAAGAGTTGGCCAGTTCGCCGCGCTCGAGCACGATGTGATCGATGGAGTGCTCGGCAAGAACCCGGCTGATCGCCAGCCCGGCATGCCCGGCACCGATGACGACCGTCGTAATGCGTTCGATGGCGCGCCCCGTCGCGAGCGGAAGGTCCCCGTTAGACAACCTCGACAGTGACGTTCGTCGGATTGGTTACGATATCGTACACGGCCGAGCGCTTTTGTGATTGGGCGACGAGCGCCTCAATGTCCTTTTTGGACGCGTCAGCGTCGATGTGGAAGGTGACCTTGATATCGTCGTAGCCATTGCGAACGTCGCTGTCGATGCCGAGGATGCCGTATAGATTCATCGTGCCCTCAAGCTTCGCCTCCACCGAGCGCAATTGTATGCCGCGGTTCTGTGCCACTGTCGCCACTCCCGCCGTCAGGCAACTCGCAAGGCCCACGAGGACGAGCTCAACCGGGGTCGCGCCCTTATCCTCGGACGCGAAGGTTTCCGGGTGGTCGGTCTCGAACGAGAACTCACTCTTGTGCGACTGTTCGCCCCCGAGCCCATGGAATCCTTGCACGGTTGATTTGGCGTGGGTGCCGCTTTTCCACCGGCACGATGCGCGCCACGTGAAGTTGGCCGCTTCGGGTGCGTTCCTCAGCGCTTCCCGTGCCGCCAGGAGCGCGTCAATGTTGACACCGTTCTGAGCCATGTTTTTGCCTCCTCTTTGAAGTAGAGAGCCGTTTGGGAAGCTTTCAAGGGTCTTACGAGATTATACGTGCGTTACGGGGCGACGCAAGCCGGCGCCTAGGAGCCGCGGTAACTTATCGGTTACAGGGTTGCGCTCAGACGCAATTGGAGACGAAGCCGCAAAAGCCTATGATCGCGCATTCGATCATCGCTGGGGGGGCTGCGGCTGTGGAAGCGCCACGTCATTTCGGCTTCGAGACCCGCCAGGTCCATGCAGGTCAGCGACCGGATCCCAATACCGGTGCGCGTGCGGTACCGATTTTTCAAACCACGAGCTATGTCTTCGAGGATCCGGAAGCAGCGGCCGCGTACTTTAATCTCCAGGAATACGGGAATACTTACTCGAGGATCGTTAACCCGACAGTCGCTGTATTCGAAGAGCGCATCGCCAGTCTGGAGGGCGGCTGCGGCGCGGTCGCGTTCGCGAGCGGCCTAGCCGCACAGGCCGCCGCGCTCTTCACGCTGCTGGTGCCGGGCGACCATGTTGTCTCGTCGGCCGCGCTCTACGGCGGCACAGTCAATCAATTCAAGCACGTTCTGCGTAAGACAAGCGTGGAGCTGACCTGGGTCAATCCCGACGACCTCTCCGCGTGGAGAGCCGCGATACGCCACAACACCAAGGCGTTTTTCGCGGAGACCGTGGGCAACCCCGGCGGCAATGTGCTCGACATCGAGGCGGTTGCCGCCATCGCGCACGAGCACGGGCTTCCCCTCTTGGTCGACAACACCTTTGCTACGCCGTATCTGTGCCGTCCGATCGAGTGGGGTGCGGACATGGCGCTGCACTCGGCGACCAAATACATTGGGGGCCACGGCACGAGCATTGGCGGCGTAGTCGTGGATTCCGGGCAGTTCAATTGGTCGAACGGGCGCTACCCCGTGATCGCCGAGCCTTCGCCGGCGTATCACGGCTTGCAGTTCCACGAAACCTTCGGCACATACGGCTACCTGATGAAGCTGCGTGCCGAGACTCTGCGCGATCTTGGCGCCTGCATGAGCCCGTTCAACGCGTTCCTGTTCTTACAGGGACTTGAGACGCTGTCGTTGCGCATGGCGCGTCACGTCGACAACGCCACGACGATCGCCAGCTACCTCGAATCGCACGAGCTCGCCTCCAATATAACGTATCCCGGCTTGCCCAAGAGCCCTTATCGGGCGCTTACTCAAAAATACCTGCCGCGCGGTGCGGGCGCAGTGTTCTCGTTTGATATTCGAGGCGGCAGAGAAGCGGGGCAGGAATTTATTCGCGGCCTTACCTTGTGGTCGCACCTCGCAAACGTCGGTGACGCGAAGAGTCTCGTCATCCACCCGGCTAGCACGACGCATCGGCAGCTTGACGATCAGGAGCTTGCAGCGGCAGGCGTCCGGGCGGGGACGATTCGGCTCTCCGTCGGCATCGAGAATGCAGACGATCTGATTTGGGATCTTGAGCAGGGGTTTGCGCGTACGCGCGCATCGGGACCGACGAGGGACGAACAATGAAGGCGTTCGACCTTGTGCGCTATCAGAATCCGTTGACGATTCAGGGAGCGCTGCTCGGTGTAAAGACTATCGCAATCGTTGGGCTGTCTGGCAACACCCTGCGCGCGAGCAACTTCGTAGGGTTCTACCTGCAACGGCATGGATACCGTGTTGTTCCGGTAAATCCACGGGAGCCCGAGATCCTCGGTGAGCGTAGCTTCGCCAGTTTGCGGGACGTGCCAATTGCCGTGGACATCGTCAATGTCTTCCGCGCGCCAGCAGCGCTGCCCGCGATCGCGAAGGAGGCCGTTGCGATCGGTGCTCGATACCTCTGGTGTCAATTCACGGTAATCAACGAAGAGGGCGGGCGCATCGCGGAGGATGGCGGGCTTTCAGTGATCATGGATCGCTGTATAAAGGTCGAGCATGCACGTTATGCCGGACGAATGCACTGGCTGGGCTTCAACACCCAGCGAATCACATCAGTTCGAGGCAACCTTCAATAACGCCATCGACCGCGTTGGGCGACTCGCTCTCTCGAGGACATGTAAGCGCAGAGCCCGCATTTTGTCTGAAAGTGCGCCGGCGATAGAGCGAAAACCTGCCGATGTCCCGTTATTTCCCAAGAGTGGTAGTCAGCGGGCGCGGAAGCCTGGAATACCCGCATCGATCTCGTAACTGCGAGCGGTCGGCGCCGACCGATGACTGTGCTTTTGACAGGAATCGTTCTTGAGCCTATGTTCGTCGCACGCACGAAAAATAACAGGGGTCTCGATGTATACAAAGTATATAGCGAGGGTTATCGGCATACCCTTCGCTGTTGCGCTTATGTCTTGCTCCGCGTCCGGTAGTGCGCAAGAGTCGCTTAACGTCATCGACGGACCCAGCGGTGGGAAGGTTGTTTACGGTTCCGTGGATGAAAGCGCACCGCAGACGGCGATGGCCGCAGTCCTGCGCTATGTGCATACGCAATTCGGCGAGGCACCCGTAGTTGGCAAAGTGTTCGAGTCCCGCGATGGCCAGAACTTTGGTGCCTTCTTCACTGTCACTGCGAAGACGCAAGGGGATAAGGAATTCGCTGGCCTTGTAATCATTTCGGTCGCCCGAGGAGTAAAACCTGCCGCTGCTGTTCTCTACGATGAGTCGACGCGCTTCGCCCATACGGAGCCCATTCTCTGGCGTGCGCTAACTGATGCGTGGAGAAGTGCTGCGGTGGCACCTCCGTCAACTGGCGCGTCAATGACGGGGTCGATTCCCTCCCTTATACCCACTCGATTCCCCGATGGGAGTGGCTCAGTGAACCTGCCCACTGGCTGGCGAGTAACGTTTGCCTCACATGGCTCTGCCGTGATTGCGGGCCCTCACGGAGAAAGCATATTGCTCAGCAATTCTATTGGGCCGATATATGATCCAACGAATCCCCGCGTTCAGGCGCGCATGCGCTACGCTAACGCGAACAATCGCCCGATACTCTGCCCTAACAGCGATGCCCTTCATACCTATCTATGTGTCTTGCAACGCAACAGTGCGAGACCCGCTTTTCAGCTCATCAAATCTCAACCTATCCCGGCGCTGCGTCGAGCCGTGCAAGCGGCCCTTATTGACGCAACTCTCGATCTGCACGACGGCAGAGGACAACTGTCCTGTGAGCTCGGCCTCAGCATCACTGCGGTCGGGCCGCTGGGTGATCGTACATTGGGCATTAACGGCACGTGCGCTCCACAGTCATCTGCTACGCAGGTGCAACCCACCCTCAAGGCGATCTACGACAGCTACAGCATTAATGGCCAGGTGGTTGCTCAAGAGTTCGCCCGTGACGAAGGTCGCAGCCGTGCTGCTGGAAATGCCGCCCGAATCCAGGCCAACAACGCTCACGCGGCGGAAGACGCGAGAAGCGCTTCCTTCCAAGCTCATATGGACAACATAGACCGCTTCAGTAAAAGCTTTCAGAACTATCAGTTGGATCAGACTGAACTGCAGGATAATGAACAGAATGCGCGGGGCGCAGTGCCCAATTCGCTTGCCGACGCTTTAGTGAAATCCAACCCGAACCGCTTCCAAACAGTGCCGACAAGCGATTTTCTAAAAGGGGCCGACTTCTAAAGGCTTACTTACAGGATTGGGACGTCAGTACTGGTTGCAGGAGGTCTTGAGTGACTCCGGAAATTCGCGCTTTCGAGTATGCGCTCGGTCTTTTCGCCGTCCTAATCGGTTTAGCTATTGCCGACATCGCTATGAGTTTCCATCGACTCGTGCGCCACGCGTCGAAAGTAAAGTGGGACCCGCTTGCGCTGCTCGCCGCCATCTACGCGTTGTGTCTGGCGGTCTGTATGTGGTTCGATTTGTGGGGTGTCCGACACTTCGCCGCAACGCGGGATTTCCTTTTCTATTTGTCATTGATCGGTGAATTTTTCGTTCTTTACTTGATCGCGGCGTCAAGCTTACCCGACGAGTTCGCCGGTTCGAGCGACCTTCGCCAGTACTATGCAGCTAATCGTCGTTACTTCTGGTTTCTGGTTGCACTGTTCCAGCTCGTCTATGTGGGGCAGGGCTTCTTTTTCATGGGCGGTGAACCACCATTACCGACATGGATTACTGTGCTGTCACTTTGCGTAATGATCGCCCCACTTGCGCTAGCACTCGCCCTCGTGGCAATAAAATCGCGGGCAATGCATTACGTCGGCTTAGGGCTATTGTTTGTCATTATGCTGTTCCACTACGGCCGCGGTTCAATAAACTGAATGCAGCCCCAGAGCTACAACAGCAGGCAATAGATGAGGCGCGATCTTTCGACGGGGCGGATCATCGCCGCCATCTGCACCGCCTACATGTCACAAGCCTCGAGCCAGCAGCGTGCAGAGGACAATGCTGTGACTTCGGCCGAGGACGCGTTCGGAACGTCGATCGGCCTGCAAAATGTCGGTTTGTATTCGCAGACCGACGCGCGCGGATTTGATCCCCAACAAGCCGGCAACCTTCGGATCGAAGGCCTGTACTTTGATCAACAGACCTACGCCACAGGTTCCTGCATGGTGCGCGAAACCGCCATGCGTATCGGAATAGCCGCGCAGGCTTATTCATTTCCGTCGCCGACGGGTATTGCCGATTTCTCTCTGCGTACACCGGGTGACAACTGGGCATTCAGCGGGCTTGCCAGTCGTGGACCCTATAGCGGGCTGGCGATCCAGGTGGAACAACAGATGCCCATTCAGCCCAAGACTTTGAGCGCCGATTTCTGCGGCGCGCAGTTCCAAAATATTCTCGTTGACCTCATGCGGCATGACGACACAGCGGTCTTTGGATCTACTTTTCGCTGGCGGCCGACTGACAAGACCGAGGTGATCCCATTCTGGTCTTACTTGGTTGGCGGCGGCCGACAAGAGTTGCCGGGCGTCTATACCGATGGGACAGTTCCCGTGCCGCGGTTTCGCGAGCGTGATCTTGCTGGTCAAACCTGGACGACCCAAGGATGGCGTATGACAACGCTTGGAACGGTCGTTAAAAGCGAGCTCGACAATCACTGGCAGTTGACTGGGGGATTATTTCATTCGCAGGAGAATGATCCCTGGAATTTTGAACCTTATTTTCAGTTGAATCCGGACGGTACGGCCGATTCCCACGTCGACGTTTCACCGCCGCAACTGGCCAATTCGACTTCCGGTGAGGTGCGGTTGACCGGGGTGTCGGTCCACGACGCGTGGCGCCAACAACTGCAGTTTGCGGTCCGCGGCCGTGCGGTAGCCCGTAGTTACGGCGGCGACGACGACATCGACTTCGGCAACATCACCTTGCAGGATCAGGAGCAGTTTGCGCAGCCGCCAATCGCGCTCACGCCGCGCAGCGAGGATCGCGTGCGGCAGCTGGACTTCGGTGTGACCTACGACGTGCACTGGCAGGATGTGGGATCGGCCGCGCTCGGGGTACTGAAAGACGACTACCGCCGTACAGCAGAGGTGCCTTTAGCCGCGCCCGAGACTTTTCATACCACGCCTTGGTTACTCAATATGCGAGTCGCGCTTGAAGGGGGACGCAGCCTGATCTTCTATGGCAGCTATACTCAGGGTCTGGAAGATTCGGCCTTGGCGCCGCTGACTGCCATCAATCGCGGTGAGCCACCGGCCGCCGCCCGCACCTGGCAGGTGGACGGGGGTGTCCGCTATGCGCCGGACGACAAATTGCGCCTGATCTTCGGCGCCTTCGATATCCATAAGCCGTACCTCAACCTCGATTTGGATAACGTATATCGGCCACTCGGGCGATTGCAAAACGAGGGCCTTGAGAGCTCGCTGTCTTACAGCAACGCTGGGCTCACCGTGCTTGCGGGCGGCGTGTGGATAAGGCCGCGTGTCGAGCTAACCGTCCCGGAACCGGGGATCATCGGCAGCGAGCCCCTGGGTCCCGTGCCGCTAACCCTCACCGCAAACCTCGACTGCGCACCGCCACAGTGGGGGCCTTGGGCAGCGTCTTTCCAGTGGAACCGCCTATCTTCGCGATACGCGACCAGCGATGATCGGCAACGGCTGCCGCCGCTCGCCACAGTGGGCGCGGGCGTTCGATATCAGTGGAAGCTGCGGGAGAACTCCTGGACCTTGCGCTTCGACGCCTTCAATTTGACCAATGCGCAGGGCTTGCATATTTCAGCGCTCGACTTGGTCGTCCCAGAACAAGGTCGCCGCTTCGCGCTGACGCTCGCGACGGACCTCTAGCTCGACCGGCAGAATTTTGGATTTGCGCGGCACAGTTGCTTTGTGCTGATGGAGATAATTCCTTGGCAAGCCCCGGGTTAGCAACCAGGGGACCACCCAAGCGAACAAAACGCGCGCGACTCCGCAGCGCCTGGACCTTGACACTGCGTGTGCCAAATGACATGGATAACGCCTTGGAGCGCCAAAGCGCTGCGTTGGGAATATCCAAGAGTGATCTTGCGCGAGAGGGCCTGAAACGCTACCTGCGAGTTGCAGAATTGCGCACTTTGCGGACCAGACTGGTCGCGCGCGCGCAGGCTGAGGGCATCAATACTGATGTTTTGGCCAGGCCGCACCGCTCTTCTGAATACGCTTTCCGCCAAAGGTGAAACACCAGCGTGGATGCTGGCCGAGTGTCGATTGGGGCGCCGCGATGGCATCCACATTGAGCGGAATGCCACGCCCCTCTCCGGACTTGGTTGCGCCGTGATCGAGCCACACGACCTTGCGCGCAAAATCCACCCGGCTCCATTCCGGTCCGAAGATTTCTCCCGCCCGACACCCAGTCGCGAGAGCGAATCTAACGATCGGCTTCATATGCTTCGGCATAGCATCAAGCAATCGCTGAGCTTCTCCGCGCCGAAGAAAACGTACGCGGCGCCGCGGTTCCTTGAGTATGCGAATCTTTGGCGCCGCCCGGATCCAGCGCCAATCCTGATGCGCAAGGTTGAGGATTCTACGAACAATCTCAAGGGCGCGGTTGACCGTCGCGTTTTCCACTCCATCCTTGTCCTTTCGATCGCGGATGAAGGGCTGCAACGCGTTCATATCGATCGCGTCCAAGCGGTGCGAACGCAGATAGGGCGCGAGTTTTTTCAGATGATCGCGATCATCTGACAGGCTCTTCTTCTCGGTATAGTCCTCAAGGTATCGCACGACGGCTTGTGGCCATGCGAGATCGCCAGGTTCTTGAAGCTCACGACCCTCGAGCGACTCGCTCTTTAGGCGAACGACAAAAGCTTCGGCCTCGGCACGCTCGACACAACGAGTGCTCCGACATACGCGCCGTCCATTCGAGAGAAGCAGGCGCACCCACCAGTACCGCGAATCCTTGCGGCGATAAAGTTCGCATTTACGAGCCATAAAATTCGCCGGTCTTGCCAGCATTCACTATGGCGACTTAGGAAGAGGGTGGCGATGCGCATTTCGGGTCAATTTCTCCCATAACGCCGCGAGAATCCTTCGCGGATGTGCCGCGCGAGTTCCGATGCAACCTTCGTCACGCCCTTCGGCGGAAGCCGCAGATTTATGTGGAACTCCGGCAGCCGTGGCAGACATCCGTCCGGCAGCACTTCCACGCGATCCGGGACGGTGTAAAACAGGAATGGTGCGACGGCTATGTCCGCCTCGAGCGTCGCGAAAACTGGCTCGAGGCTCCCGACTTGGCAAATCGGCCGCCATTCGATCCCGGATTTTGTTAGCGCCTTAATGACGAGCGTCCGGAACGCGCAGCCCTCTTGTCCCAATGCCACCGCCAGAGGGCGCCTACGCCACGCATCACCACCCTTGGAGCCGACCCAGACGAGACGGTCCGTCAGCAACAGTTGGTCGCGCTTTCCCGATTCCGATTCTGTCATCAGCGCGAGATCAACTTTTCGTTCGCCCAAGGCTGCCCTCAGCGAGTGGGTCGTTTCACTGACCAGGGTGACGAGCACGTTGGGATGTTCCTGGCTGAAACGGCGCAGAATCGGAGGCATGAGTTGCCCTACGACGTCATGAGGCACGCCGAGGCGCACTTCACCCGAGAAATCGGCCTGTTGCATCTGCTCGAGCACGTCATCATTGAGTGCGATCAGGCGATGCGCCTGCGCGATGAGTTTCTCGCCATCCCGCGTTAAGCGCGCAGCGTCGGCCGCGCGGTCAAATAGGTTCATTCTGAATAAGGTTTCCAGGCGGCGTATCTGCTGGCTCACCGCGCCCTGACTCAAATTGACCACTCTTGCGGCCGTCGTCATCCGGCCCGTTTCCGCGACGGCCACGAATGAGCGCAACAACCCGATGTCGATATCTCTGAGGCCCGGCATGGTATTAGACCTCCTAATAGCGTCTCGCAGTAAAATTAGCTATCCACTATGACGGGTGCAAGCTAGCCTTGCAACTTGAAGTTAAGAGTGCCGGTCGGCAGTGCGATATGTCTGATCACTGGCGGCGGCAAGCAATCAGTCCATCTGAATGGAGAGAATGACAGTGAACGCAGCAGTGAAGAATATTGACGACTACGTCGTCAAGGATATTTCCCAAGCAGAATTTGGCCGCAGGGAAATTAAGATCGCCGAGACCGAGATGCCCGGGCTGATGGCCATCCGCAAGGAATTTTCTGCCGCCAGACCCCTGAAAGATGCACGAATCACCGGCTCTCTGCACATGACGATACAGACAGCCGTCCTAATCGAGACGCTCGAAGCCCTAGGCGCTAAAGTACGATGGACCTCGTGCAATATTTACTCGACGCAGGATCATGCAGCAGCCGCGATTGCTGCGAACGGCACTGCCGTCTTTGCGATTAAGGGTGAGTCACGCGCCGATTATTGGGATTACACGCACCGCGTCTTTGAATGGCCCGACTGTGGCTACAGCAACATGATCGTGGATGATGGCGGGGACGCGACGATGCTGCTGCACTTGGGCGCCAGCGCGGAGAAGGACATTACCGCTGTTGCGAAGCCCGGCAGTGAGGAGGAAGAGCGCCTCTTCTGCGCCATCAAGAGCAAGCTCAAAACCGATCCGAAGTGGTACTCGATGCGACTCAGCAAGATCAAGGGCGTTACCGAGGAAACCACGACCGGCGTCAAGCGCTTATACGAGATGCAAAAGAAGGGAGAGCTCGCTTTTCCCGCGATCAACGTTAACGACTCGGTTACGAAATCCAAATTCGATAATTTGTACGGCTGCCGCGAGTCGCTGGTCGACGCGATCAAGCGGGCGACTGATGTGATGATTGCCGGAAAAGTTGCGGTCGTTTGCGGGTACGGCGACGTCGGCAAGGGATGTGCGCAGGCCCTGCGCGCTTTGTCCGCCCAGGTGTGGGTCACCGAAGTTGATCCAATCTGTGCCCTACAGGCGGCGATGGAGGGGTATCGCGTAGTCACGATGGATTACGCAGCCGACAAGGCTGATATCTTTGTCAGCGCCACGGGAAACGCGCGCGTGATCACTTGGACGCACATGCAACGCATGAAAGATCAGGCCATCGTCTGCAACATCGGGCACTTCGACGACGAAATTGAGGTCGCGGAACTGCGCACCAACAAGTGGGAGAATATCAAGCCGCAGGTCGATCACGTGATATTCCCGGACGGCAAACGCATCATCCTGCTTGCGGAAGGGTATTTGGTGAACCTTGGTTGCGGCACGGGTCATCCGTCGTACGTGATGAGTTCCTCGTTTTCGAATCAAGTGCTCGCGCAGATCGAACTTTTCACACGTGCGGAACATTACCCCCTCGGTGTGCATGTACTACCAAAGCATTTGGACGAGAAAGTGGCGCGCTTGCAGCTCACGAAGCTTGGCGCCCAGCTGACCGAGCTCACGGACGTCCAGGCCGCCTATATCGGTGTCCCGAAGAACGGCCCATACAAACCTGATCAATATCGATACTAGCCCGGTTATCTTGCGACCTCATGGCGTTGCGGAACGTCTTTTCGGCGCCGAATTGGACGCCATAATGGCGCATGAAATCTGTCATTTGCGACGTCGAGACAACGCTCTGGCGGCGGCACACATGCTGGTCGAGGCGTTGTTCTGGTTCTATCCGCTTGTTTGGTGGCTGGGCGCGCGATTGAACGCGGAGCGTGAGCTCGCTTGCGACGAAAGTGTGCTGGCATCCGGCAAGTCGCCGCAGGTCTATGCAGAAGCCATTCTCAAAATCTGCAAGCTATATCTGCATTCGCCATAGCCTGCGCATCGGGCGTTTCTGGCGCCGATCTCAAAAAGCGAATGAAGATAATCATCGAAAGCAGGGCGGTACTGCGCTTGAACGGAGCCAGGAAAGTTTTGCTGGGTGTGTCAGCGATGGCCGCGTTTGCGATTCCGCTGGCGTTTGGATTGGCGCAATCACGGTTGGCACAGGCTCAAAGTGAACCTGTCCCGTCCCCCACCATTACCGCCGAACGGCGCGCCGAACAGGCACTACCGCGCAAACCAGTTCCGTTCGATCCCGCACATTTCGACAAATATGTCGGCTACTATCAATTCGGTCCGTCAGTAATATTCACGATCACTCGCGACGGCGGACATTTTTTCGCCACGATGACGGGACAAGTCAACGTCGAGATGTTTCCGGAAAGCGAGACGAAGTTCTTTGCCACGACGGTCCCCTCGCAAGTAAGCTTTGACACCGATAGGCAGGGCGGCGTGACCGGAATGGTGCTGCATCACGGTGGTCTTGAACAACACGCAACGCGAGTAGATGAGTCCGTCGCCAAAAAAGTGGAGGCGGCGGTGGCGGAGCGCATCAAGAGCAATACGCCGAGTCCCGGAACAGAAGCTGCGCTTCGGCACCAAATCGAAGCTGACTTGAAAGACCAACCTGACTACGGGGTGCTCAGTCCGGGCTTGGCCGCCGCCACGAGAGAGCAGTGGCGGGTCATAGGACCAGCGATCGGCGGTTTGGGCTCTCTTAAGTCCATCACATTCAGATCAGTCAGTCCGCAAGGATGGGATATTTATGATGTCGCATTTGAACGCGGCCGGACGGAGTGGCAAATCTCACCCCAGTGGTCGGACGGGAAGATTCAGGGCTTAAACTGGCGCCGACTCCCTTAATCAAATCTAACCGACGCCCGGACCGCAGCACGGTGGGCTTAGGATCGGGCTGAGGCGCGCTAGCAATAGGAGTCAACGGTCAGAAGTCCTCGCGTAAGAGACCCAACCAATACCTGATTGGGTTGCCCCATGACGCATGGCGGCCGCCGGATAATCGCCGTTTCGGATCGGTCAAGAGCGGGCGATCAGTCGGCGAAGGCCGCCTCCCCATAGCTGTCACTCATTGCCTTAGCTGATATAATCTGCAAGCCAGTCGCGGCATCATAGTGCATATACCAAGACATGCTGATCGACCGTAGAACCGTGATAATCGGCGCGGCCACGTTGGCCGCCGTCAGAACTGCTGAGAGTGCCACGCCGGACACAGTGGAGGTGCAGATGAATACGCCAACTGAACGCGTACTAGGCATCGGCGGACTATTCTTCCGGAGCCGCGACCCCAAAAAATTGGCGCAGTGGTATCAACTAAACCTCGGGATTGACCATCGAGTGTGGCAACAAGCCGCCGGCCCGACTGCATTCACTCCGTTTGCGATGGATACGGACTATTTCGGATCGAAGCAGCAAGGGTGGATGGTGAACTTTCGAGTTCGAAGTTTAGACGCCATGGTCGCGCAGCTGCAGAAGTCCAACATTGAGGTGAAGGTGGATCCTGAAAAATCTCCCTACGGTCGATTCGCCAGACTGCACGATCCGGAAG
>Ga0182024_10006449_pt1 | contig 25761 bp, 17 predicted proteins | sample P32metaG_FD_120480 | JGI IMG/M metagenome (GOLD analysis project Ga0182024, IMG submission 120480) | Permafrost microbial communities from Stordalen Mire, Sweden - P3-2 metaG (Illumina Assembly) | ecosystem: Environmental > Terrestrial > Soil > Wetlands > Permafrost | place: Sweden: Stordalen...
GGCCGTGGCCGGCTTGGCCACGCTGCCGCCCTCGCCTGAAACGGCCAGAACGTCGCTGAACTCGACCGTTTTGTCCTCTGAGATAACACTCTCAATCTTCACCACGTCTCCCGGAGCGACCCGGTACTGCTTACCGCCGGTACGAATAACAGCGTACATAAACCCTCCAGCGCTGCCCCCGCCGCGGCAGGTGCGCCCCTGAATCAAATTGCTCGGGCGGAAAACTTCCGGGCCATGACACTCATACGCTCAAGCCCGCAAGTTGCGGACGAACGTCTGGCTCCACGGCAACAGGCAGGAATCGCCAAACTAGATTAGTTTACCGGCTTTCGGGGTCCAAGGTCAATTTGCAATGGGTGTCGGCCGGTCCGACGCATCTAAACTTCGCTGAGCTGGCGATCTTTGTCGCGATTCCCGAGATGGCGATTGTTCTTAGAGGGAGCAGGGGCATTCATGCCTCTGAGGAGAGCGGCCGATGGATTGGCCTTCAGGCCCGGGCATTCCTTGGCTGGAAACAGAAGGCCCGGGGCTGAAGCCCAATCGCTTCGAGCATGGTTTTAGGGGTATGAATGCCCCTGCTCCCTCCGAAGCGGCAAATAACTGCAAGGGCAATGTGCCGGTCCGTCCATTCAGCCTTGCCTGTTTGCGCATTTGCCCGGCAGTCCCCAACCGGCCGGCCTCAGCAGCACATGCCAAAAGAAGAGATACCAGTATGTTCCGGTCTTCAGCCGAAGCCCCTTGTTCAGAAACAAGGTTGCCACACACATTACGGCGCCTGACAAGGCATTGATCAAGGTTCGCAAGACGAGAACGGCCGACACTACGAGGTAGGCGGCCGGAGTTCGCGTGTTTCTGAAGAAGGTCAGCTTGGAGCGTTGATACTCCACCCTTGAAGGCCCGCGAAAGCGATCGGCCGTCTGGCCTTGTCCGTGAATGGCGCGCGCCGCTGGAAGATAGTAGACCTCCGTGCCCATTCGGATTGCACGCTGGCACCACTCAATTTCCTCAAAGAAGAAGAAGTAATCCTCGTCCAGCAGCCCGAGGCGGGGCAAGATCGCACTGCGCACGCAAAGGCAAGCGCCGAGAACGCACTCCACTGAAATGGGCTGGTCAACCAGAGTCTTCCTGCGAAAGCGATCCGGCATGATCAGGATGAGCAGAATTCGCGGCAGAATCTCTTCGGCGAGCGAGGGAAGCGGCGCGAAGGCGCTTTGCAATCGCCCATCCGGATAGTGCAACTGGCCGCCTGCAATGGCCAGATTGGGCAGACTGTCGAAGCCATCGGCAAAGGCACGCAAGGCTCCGGGTTCGAGTTGAGCATCGTTGTTGAGCAGCAGGATGAATTCAGCCGGCGATGTCTCAGCCTCCGCCAGCTTAATTCCCTGGTTGACGGCGCGCGCGAATCCGGCGTTGCATGAGTTTCGAATCACGGCCAGGCCATCGATACTTCTCTGCGTATCCTCGATCGAGTTGTCCCGGCTTCCGTTGTCTACGACGATAGTTTTCGATGCGGGCACACCTTCGCGGACGACGGACAGCACGCATTCCTGCAACATGGGACCGCCGTTGTAGTTCACAATGACAACGGAGAACCGGGCGCCTGCGAGGGTTGCGGCCGCTGTCATGCCCACAACCACGATAGGTCTGTGTCGATGCGCTCAAAGAGAGGTCTACGAGGCTTCACGAGATCGAATCATAGCGTTGGGCTTGCCCACTGTCAAAGACTCCTGCGTGACTGTTCCGCGTCCACAGCCGCACAGGACGCATGCTCAATCAAGGCCGCGCCGGAACCACATAAAACAGAATGGCAAAGTAATGGGCAACGCTGCCCGCCAGCACAAAGACATGCCATGTTGCGTGAAAGTAGCGCAGCCGGTCGAGGGCGAAGAACACAATGCCCAGTGTGTACGCCATTCCGCCCGCGCCCAGCCACATGACTGCGTGCCACCCAATTGCATGCGCCAACATGCGCACAGCAAACACGCCGAACCAGCCCTGAAACAGGTAAACCAACGCGGATGCCACGGCGAATCGTCCCAAAGCAAGGCTCTTGAAGATTACGCCGGTCACGGCCAGCGCCCATTCGACGCCGAAGACAGACCAGCCCAGCGCGCCGTGCAAGGACACCAGCGTAATCGGCGTGTAGGTGCCGGCAATCAGCAGATAGATTGCGGAGTGGTCGAGCACCTGGAACACATGCCGCGCCCGTGTCCGCACCAGGGAGTGGTAGAGAGTGGAGCATACATACACCAGCACCAGCGTGACGCTGAAAACGCAGCAACTGACTGCAACCCAGGCCGATCCGCGCGTGGAGACGGCGATCAGGTAAATCGCGCCCAGCACCGCCAGGATGGCCCCGATCCCGTGGGTGATGGCGTTGGCCAGAATGTCGCCCAGATTTTGATGGGTCTCCACAAGGCGATGATAATCCGGGACACGAGGACGGGCAGTGATAGGAACCTGCAAGGAGACCACGTGTTTACGGTGTATTCTTCGCGATGGGCTGCGCCTGCTGTGCCGATGGAGCGGGCTGGGCAGGCGTGTTGTAAAGATAGACGTGACGCAGATTCTTCATCGAGTTCAGCGGGGCAATGGAAGCTGCAGTTACCTGCGTCCCACTTAGATTCAGGTAAGTCAACTGCGAGAGCGGAGCCAGTTTGGCCAGGCCCAGGCCGGTGATTCGCGTTTCTTCCAGGTGCAGCGCGCGCAGATGGGTAAACTGCTTCAGCGTGTCGAAGCTCGCGTTGGTCACTGCTGTGCGGCCCAATTCCGCCTCGACAATATAGGGTGCGAATTTCTGAAACTGTGCAAGCTGCGCGTCGTCAAAGTTGCTTGCAACATCCACCGTAAACAGAACCAATCCGTCTTCAGGCTTGTTCGACACCGGCATTAGTTTTGCGCCCTGGCCCTGCTGCATTCGTTTGATCTCCGGCAGCAACGCGCTATAGTCGCCTACGGGCTGGAATGGCAAATCCGCATGCTCCTCGTGGATCGCGATTCCGGCAAGCGTGGTTACGGTCGACGAGGCGCCTTGCTGAATCCATGCCTTGATCCATGCAATCTGTTCCGGGCGCAGCGGTGGATTGCCTTCAGCCGGCATGAACTCCTTATGGCCCGGCGGAAGAGTCACGCGCCGCAGCAAGAGACTCTTGTCCGTGTTGCCGGCAACAATGACCGGGCCATCGTCCCCGCCCTTCATCAACAATTCATAGGAATCCATGCGCAGGCCGCCTCTTTGTTTTCCCTCGCCATGGCAGGCAACGCAGTTTGCATCAAGAATGGGATTGACATGTTTGGCGTAGAAGGACGTCTCAACCGGCGCGTCCAACCGTGCCCAGCGCTTCATGCCGGGCGGCATGTATTGCGTGAGGTAGGTTGTGCCATGCGTGAGCGAGCCGCCCTGATGCGCCGTCCACACCAGCGCCAGCAGCATGCAGGTCAGCAAAGCTGGATAGACATGGGGCACATTGCCCGAAGACCACCATGGCCGCGCCAGCAGGCACAGCAGCGCGCCGATGGTCAGCGCGATTCCACCGGCCATGTGGCGCGTCACGCCCGCGCCCGCCTCGCCGCTGCCATAGGCAAGCAGAAACCCCAGCGTTATCGCGAGCAGGCAGCTTGCGAGTCCAAGCCCCAGAACAAAGCTTGCCGCCTCACGCAATGCGGGGCGGAATGCGCCCGCAATCTCAAGCAGGGGAACAAGCACCAGCAAACCGACGGGAAGATGCACAATCATAGGATGAAAACGGCCCAGGAACTGCTGCCAATCGGCGTGCGGCTTGCCATCCAGCTTGACGAGCCAGGGAAGCAGAATGAGCACAACACTCAACGCCAGCGCGGCCAGCCACACTATGCGCGTCGTTTTGTTTTTGGGAAGACTCGTGTTGGCAAATGCTGCCAGCCGATGACCAATCTTCACGCCAGCAGCCCCGGTACGACGCTTGCCGGAACTGGACCAGTGAGCTTCTGATCCAGACCCTGGAACTTGTACGTCAGCTTGTTGTGGTCGATGCCCAGGCAGTGCAGAATGGTCGCGTTGAAATCCCTGACAGTCACTGGATCCTTGACCACGTTGTAGCTGTAGTCATCGGTCTCGCCGTACGTGATTCCAGTACGCACGCCGCCGCCTGTCATCCACGTTGTATAGCAGCGCGGGTGGTGGTCACGGCCATAGTTCTCCAGCGAAAGCCCGCCCTGGCTATAGACGGTCCGGCCAAACTCGCCGGCCCAGACGACCAGCGTGTCGTCCAGCAAGCCACGCTGCTTGAGATCCGTCACCAGGGCATAGCATCCGCGATCGGTCTCTTTGCAAATGATGGGCAGGATGCCGGTCACGTTGTCGTGCATGTCCCATCCGCGCTTGTACACCTGCGTAAAGCGCACCCCTCGTTCCGCCAGGCGGCGGGCCATCAGGCAGTTATACGCAAACGTGCCTGGCTCCCTGGCATCCGGGCCGTAGAGGTCCCAGGTTGACTTCGGCTCTTTGCTCAGGTCGGCAAGTTCCGGGACTGAAGTCTGCATGCGGTATGCCATTTCGTATTGAGCAATGCGCGCATTGGTTTCGGGATCGCCCAGTTCATCGTAGGTCTGGCGATTGATCTCGTTCACCGCATCGAGCATCTTGCGACGCACCTCGCGGTCTACTCCGTTGGGATCGGTGAGATAGAGCACCGGATCGCCGCTCGAACGCAGTCCCACTCCTGCATACTCGGAGGAAAGAAACCCGCTGCTCCACAGCCGCGAAGACACAGGCTGGTTGTTCTCCTTGCTATTCAACTTGGTCTGCAGAACCATGAATGTGGGCAGATTGTCATTCATGCTGCCCAAACCATAGGCCAGCCATGAGCCGAGGCATGGCTTGCCCGCATTCATGTTTCCGGTATTCATCAGCATGATGGCCGGCTCGTGATTGATGGCCTCGGTGTTGGTCGATTTGATGATCGCCAGTTCATCGGCCATGCGCCCGGTAAACGGCAGCAGATCGCTGACCCACGTGCCTGTCTCTCCGTATCGCTTGAACGTCCAGTGCGAAGGTGCAACGGGAAACCGCGCCTGCCCGGTCGTCATTCCAGTCAATTGCTGCGCGCCCCGCACCGAGTCGGGCATATCCTTGTCATAAAGCGCGGCCAGGTTCGGTTTGTAGTCCCACAGGTCAACCTGCGATGGGCCGCCGGACATGAAAAGATAAATCGCCCGCTTTGCTTTGGGAGCAAAATGCGGCGGCTTCAGCGGACCGCCTGCCGACGATCCGGCCTGCCCTTTTGTATCGGGTGAATAAGCATCTCCCCGCAATCCGCGTCCGCCAAGCAGGCTCGCCATTGCCGCCCACCCCAGCACTTTTCCTGACCGGCCCAGAAATTGCCTGCGGTTCTGCAGCGCTGCCCACTCCTGCTTCAAGCCCACCGGGATCTCAAGATCCATCACGCTGGGGCAATGCTCGGTATCGGTACAAAGAGGATGTTGCTTCATGTCTCTCCCTCAACTACTTGTTTACCATCTCATCCAGGTTCAGCATCTCGCTCGCCACCATGGTCCATGCCGCGAGTTCAGCCGCGGGAATCGACGCATCGCTTTTCTTCTCACCCACGCCCACCAGGTCATGAGCCGCTTTGGGGTCCGCTGAATAATGCTTCTCCATTTGCGTCAGCGAACTCTCAAGCACCGCGGCCATGCGCGGCGGCGGATCGCGAGCCAGCAGAATCTGGCCCATCAGGCTGATGCGCTGCTCGGGCTGCTTGCCGCCTTCCTTGATCACCCGCTCCGCCAGCGCGCGCGCCGCCTCAACCCATTGCACATCGTTCATGGTCACCAGGGCCTGTAGCGGCGTATCCGTGCGCTGGCGGCGCGTACAGACTACATCGCGCATCGGTGCGTCGAACGCATCCATATCCGGCATGATCCCCATGCGCTTCCAGTAGGTATACATGCTGCGCCGGTAGAGAGCCTCGCCCTGCTGCTGTTCATAGACAAGCGTATCGCTGCCGCCGATGCCGATCTGCTCCCACACATTCGGAGGCTGATAGGTCTTGGCGCTCGGCCCGCCGATTTTGTTCACCAGCAAGCCGCCCGATTGCAGCGCCACATCGCGCAGCATCTCCGCATCCATGCGAAAGCGCGGCCCATGCGCCAGTAGCAGATTCTTCGGGTCCCGGGCAAGCTGCTCCGGCGTCGACTTCGCACTCTGGCGATACGCGGCAGACGTCACCATCAGCTTGTACATATGCTTGATGTTCCACCCGCTCTCGCGGAACTCGACCGCAAGCCAATCGAGCAGCTCCGGATTTGATGGCCGCTGGCCCATGATTCCGAAGTCTTCAGTTGTTTCAACCAGCCCGGCTCCGAACAGTTCGTTCCACATGCGGTTCACGGTTACGCGCGCGGTCAGCGGATTGTCCGCACTCACGGTCCATTTTGCAAGCGCCAGCCTGTTGTGCGGCTCAGTGGCAGGCAGAGGCGGAAGATAATGCGGCGTATTGGCCTCGACGCGCTCGGTGCGCGCCGTGTACATGCCCCTGGTAAGAATATCCGCATACGCAACGGAAGGATTCTCCCACGAAACAAGAGTCAGGTCGCCACCCTCTGAGAGCTTGACGAGTTGCGCATCGAGCTGTGCAATCTGCGCTTCAATTGTTTTCACCGGCTGGTCTACATGTTCAAAGTAGAATTCGCTCACGGCGTGCCATTCGTCCGTATTCCATTTGCCGGCCGGCTTGGCGGTTACCTCGGCTACATAATCTTCAAAGGGGAGCCGCCTGGCTTCTTCCGCGGTCAACGCGCGCCCATAAAGGCGAATGTCCTGATAGCGCGTCTCGCGCGCAGGGTCTTGATCCGGATTGCGCCACCCCAGTTGCATGGGCGCCTGGGTGCGGATGGTCGACTGGGCCAGAGAGTCCGCGACAACCGTCGTCGCAACAGGCGCGCCGTTCACAAATATCTTTACGCCCGCGGCGTTGCCGGATCCGTCGTAGGTGAAAAAGATGTGTCTCCAATGGCCATCGAGGGGCAGGGGTCCTGCCGTGGAAACCTTGATGGCAATCAGCGGCGTTGTATCCTCCGGGGGCTTGGGCTCAGGAGGTGCGGCCTCCTTTTTCTTTTCTTCCTTCTTCTTGGGGGGCGCTTCCTTCTTGGGCTTCGGTTTGTTGGGCGCGAGATCCTTGGCTGTCAAATCGGTGGGTGAGGGAAATTGGAACGCTTCTTTTTCCGGCTTCGGCTTGGGCTCCGGCTTCGGCTCCGGTTGTTTTGCCTTCTCGTCGTTGTGGACTACCAGATCCTTGGGCCCCTGATTGACCAACTCGACGCTGACGGTTCCTTTGGCGATGGAGATATCCCAGCCGCGATTGTGCTCCGTCGCATCCATCTTCGCGAGCAGCGCGCCGGACTCGTTATCGAGGGAGTAGTTTGGCGCCGAGCGCATCATGAACCATCCGCCCGATGAAAACGCCTGGTTCCGCTCATAGTCGCCGGTCTGGCCAAGCAGGATGTGTGTGTTGGTGTCCATGCGGAAATCGGGCCACAGCCAGGTAGTCTCGCCCCATTGCGGCTTGAACTTACCAATCGGGAAACTAGCCGGCTGCGCATGGGGCGCGCTGTTCTTCAGTTCGTCTCCGCCGCCTTCGTCCAGACGGAGGCGCAGCACCAGCTTGTCGGTGGAGACAGGTTGGGCAACGCCATGCCGCGAAGCCAGCCATTGCTCCACAAGCTTTCGCTCTTCAAAATGCATAGCCCGCAGCCGCTCGGCAAGCTCCGACCGTTTGGCCCAGACGCGGTTGTATTCATCCTGATTCTGCGGCCTGGGAACCCGCGCAACAGGCGTCCAGACAGGACGGTCGTCATTGAAGGGCTTTTCTTCAAGATTGTTGAAAAAGGCACTCAACGCGTAGAAGTCTTTCTGCGTGGTGGGGTCGTACTTGTGATCGTGACAGACGGCGCAGCCCACGGTGAGGCCCATGAATGTGGCGCCAAATGCTTCGGTGCGCTCACGCGCAATGTTTACCCGCAGCTCTTCGGGGATGGTCCCGCCTTCGTTGCTGCTAACGCCCAGGCGCACATATCCACTGGCGATAAGAGGGTCCAGGCTCTTCGCAGGCAGCAGGTCTCCGGCAATCTGCTCCATGGCAAATTGATCGAAGGGCTTGTTGCTGTTGAAGGAGCGGATGAGGTAGTCGCGGTAAGGCCAAATGTCGCGGCTGTTGTCGTAATGCAGGCCATAGGTGTCGGCGTAGCGCGCGTAGTCCAGCCAGTACCGCGCTCGCTCCTCGCCGAATGTCGGCCGGGCAAGCAGGCCATCGACCAGGCGCTCATAAGCTTGCGGCGAAGTGTCCTTTTGAAATGCACGCACTTCGGCGGGCGTGGGCAGCAATCCGGTCAGATCGAGCGTGACGCGCCGGATCAGCGTTTCTTTGTCGGCCTCGGACGAGGGATGCAGGCCTTCTTTCTTCAGGCGCGCCAAAATGAATCCGTCAATTGGCGTTTTGATCCAGTCCGGCGTTTTGGCCCAGCCGTCCTGCTGTGCGATCGCGGGAACAGCAGGCCGGCTGGGCTTTTCGAATGCCCAGTGCGGCCGGTAGACCGCACCCTCTTTGATCCACTCAGTCAGCACGGCGATATCCGCGGCCTTCATTGGCTTGGCCTCGCCTTGAGGCGACTGCGGCATCAGGTGATGAGGGTCTTTTGACTCGATGCGCTTGACCAGCTCGCTCTGTTCCGGGTGTCCGGGAATAATCGCATCCGGATGCCCAGGGCGCTTCCTGAATGCCGACTCTTCCAGGTCCAGGCGCAGCCCGGCCTTGCGCATCTCCGGATCGGGCCCATGGCAGGCGAAGCAGTTGCTGGCCAGGATCGGCTGCACATCCTGGTTAAAATCAATCTGTTGCGCGGTATGAGCGGCGCTTCCGGCTGGTTTCTTCTCGTGGCAGCCTGTGGTCGCGCACAGCAGCGCTCCAGCTATGCACAGCACCGCCGCGCAGGCATAATGAGCTTGCCGGCGAAGCACTGATCTTGCAATTGCGGAGTCCGGTTGAATTACCGCCAATTGCGCCCACTCCTTCATGCTCGCTTAGCCGCCGGTCCAGCCAGCCCAGGAAAAAGGGAAGAACTGGCTTGTGTCCCGTGCAGGCCGATCGGCAGCGCGAGGACATCATTAATCATAGTGGACACGAAAGAGACTATGCAAAGAGAAATGCAAGAAGGTTCGAGCCCCGGTTCCAAGCCGGGTTCTCTCGCTAACCGATTGGAAAGACGAAGGTTGAGAACGGCGAAAATCGAGTTCTGCCTGGTGAAGGCTTTCCAGGGTATCCTTAGCGTGATCCAGCAGCGCTTCCCGCTTGAGGCGGTATTCAAATAGCTAGCGCACAACCAGCTGGTTGAACGGGTACACGTAGGCGATCAGAAAAACCACCACGCCAGTCAGGCAAGCGAGCGCCAGGCTGTGCCAGAAGACGAAGCGCAGAATCGAGCCCTCCTGTCCATATTGCTGGGTTGCGGTGCTGGCCACCACAATGCTTTGCGCATCGATCATCTTGCCCATCACGCCCCCGGCCGAGTTAGCCGAGGCCATCAGCACCGGCGATACTCCGATTTGCTGGGCAGTTAGTTTTTGAAGGCTTCCGAACAGCACATTCGACGAGGTATCGGAGCCCGTTGTCGCCGTTCCCAGCCAGCCGATCAGCGTGCCGAAGAATGGATACAGCGCGCCGGTTCGAGCGAAGGCCAGCCCCATGGTCGCATCCAGCCCGCAATAGCGCGTGACGAAGCCCAGCGCCAGCATTGCCGCAATTGTCACCACGGTAAATCGAATGCTGAAGACCGTCCTGAGAAATGTCTGCAACAACGACAGCGGCCCAAGCCCCATCAAGAATCCAGACAGTACCGCGGCCAGCAGGATTGCAGTCCCCGTGGCCGCCGCCCAGTTCAACTTGAAAACGGCGCCCTCTGCCGTGGGCTTGGCGACTACCGGCGGAATCCGCTGCACAAAGTTATGCAGCCCTGCCACAGGGAGGTTGATCGTAGCCTTGTCGAGCGCATGCGAAATCTGCGGCAGGCCCCAGGCAAACACAACCAGACTCAAAACCAACCACGGAAGCCAAGCCCTAATCGTCGTCCCGGCGCTATGGTCGAACCGCTTCCGCGGCTTCCCGGTAATGTCGTGGCCATGCGCGTTGAGTACGCGCTTTGGCTTCCAGAAGCGCAGGAAAGCGACGAGCACAACGATGGTCGAGGTAGAGGCCACAATCGCCACCAGCCAGGGCCCGGTGTACGCGGCCATCAGATACTGCGCAGTTGCAAACGTCACCGCCGTTACAAGAATGGCCGGCCATATCTCCAGCATTCCCTTGAACCCGGCATACGCCCAGATGAGCCAGAACGGAATCAGCAGGCAGAATGGCGCAAGAATGATGGCAGCCATCCTGGTAAGCAGCAGCACATCGATCCCCGTGACCGCGGACAGCGTAATGACCGGAATTCCCAGCCCCCCGAAGGCCACCGGCGCGGTGTTGGCAATCAGCGAAAGCCCTGCTGCCTGAATCGGCTTGAATCCCAGGCTGATCAGAATTGCCCCGCACACTGCTACCGGCGTGCCAAAACCCGATGTCCCTTCAAAGAATGCCCCCAGCGCGAAGGCAATCAGCAGCAGTTGCAACCGTCCGTCATCGGTGATGTTTGTCAGGCTCTCCTGCAGCGCTTTAAATCGTCCCGTTTTCACCGTCAACTGATAAAGGAAGATGACGGGAAGAATGATCCAGCAAATGGGGAACAGTCCATACCCGGCGCCGTAAACCGTTGTTGTGAGCGCCATGCGCACCGGCATGTGGAACACGGCGATAGCAATAGTGAGCGCGGTCAGCAAGCCGACAACCGCCGCAATGTGCGCCTGCAATTTGAGAATGGCCATGGAACCCAGCAGCACCACCACGGGCATCGCGGCAAAGAGAGTTGAAAGCCACCAGCGCCCAGTGGGGTCATATGCCTGCTGCCATAGGCCTGTGCGGGGATTCGTCTTCAACAAGTAAGTCGCGCCGACGACTACGATTAAAATTCCCGCAATCATGAGCGCAAGAGTCAGCGGCGATGCAGAGTTGGAACGATCCGGAGGCACAGAACCGTGTTTATGAGGAGGAGCAGCGGTCGGTTTCATCGAGAATCTCGCCAGGGGATTGCCATCCGCCCGAGTATTTGGCGTTGCAGAAGTTTACAACACGCGGCGCAGTCTATGATTTCGATTGCGGAAATGCGGTGATGCGAAGCTTTGCGGCGGCATACGGAATGAGTGTGATTGTCTCCTCCGGCTGATCGCTCTCGGCGGGGCTTTGCGGTACCGGTCCGGCGACGCCATCTTCCGCGCGCCACTGGTTAAGCTTGCGTGCTTTCACACTGAGCCTGACTGGAGCGTGGCGGCTGGTGAACGGACTTTCGCCCACTTCGCCTTCTGTGACGGCGATACCTTTGTCCGGCGAGGCTACATCGATTTTCAATGCGTAGTTCCATTGCGTGGTTGGGTACACCTGCCAATCGGCTGTCATTCCTCGCGTGCGCAGCTTCACCCAGCTTTCGCCCACGCCATAAGAGAAGACCAGGGGCCCGCGCTCGATGGCGATCGAATGGTTGAACCAGCGCGAGATTCGCGGCTTCATCGGAAATGTAATTTCGACGCGGTCGCCGGAATGCCAGGTGCGCTCGATGGGGTAGAAGGACCCGGGCGCAGGTGCTGGCGCAGCTTGGCCGTTTACCACGATCGTTGCGCCCGCAGCCCATGCCGGTATGCGGAACTGCATTGGAAAACTGACTGGCGAGCCGGGGTTGATGGTGAAGCGCACGGTGCCGTGGAATGGGTAACCGGTCTCTTCAACCACTTGAACCGGTGTGCCGCGCAGGAATGTATTCACCTCACAGGGAGCGTAAACGGCCGCGACCAGGCCATCCTGGGCCGAATCGTCCTGTGCGCCGGAAAGCATGAACAGGCTTGCTGCGAACTTCGGCCATCCCTGGTGAAAGTTCGCCGTGCAGCAGCCGAAGTTGGGCTCCAACCCGAATAGGTTCGACTCCGGCCCGTCCGTGGTCCATGGTTTGTGGTGCAGGCTGCATTCCACCTGGTTCGGTTCCTGGTTGTATTGGTGCGCCCACATATCGTCGGTGAACGTGCCGGGCAGCGCGTTGAATGCCAACTGCTCAAGCCGGTCGCCGAGCGAAGGGTCGCCGAGGATGGCAAGCGATTGCTCGAGCGAGAACATGTATTCGACAACGGTGCATAGCTCCGACCCTTGCGAGGGATCCAGCCCCGCCAGGTGCTCATCGCAAGAAAACATTCCGTTCGGCAAGCCGTGATATTTATTTAACTCGGAGATCATCGTGAGGACCGCGGAACGGTCGGCGGCGGAACCGGAGACCAGCGACCAGACAGGGCCCGCCTTGACTGCCTGCCCGTTGTTCACGCCATGCGTGGCCAGCGCCAGATCCTTTAGCCCGTCACCCTTTTCAAGCTCCAGGTACTCCGCGGTAATGCGCTGCGTGTGCTTGAAATCGGCATACTGTCCTTGCCAATCATAACCCTGTTTCTTGAGCAGCCGCGCCAGGTCGAGCAGGTATGGGGAGCCTGTCCGCTTATAAAGCCAGATCACGCTCAGCAATTCGTCCTGCCAGCGGAACTTGCTCCAATCGCGCAGTGGACGCGCAGGCAATTCACGAAGTTGATGCTGAAAGTATTTGTCCATGAGGGGAATTACCCGCGGATCGCCGGTAGCATCGTGGTATTGAGTAAGAGCCTTGAGCATCACGATGCGCGGCCACCAGTCGTCGTTGGACGAGGGTCCAATCATCCCGTTCGCAGCCTGATGATCCAGCGTCCAATCGATATACTTTTGAGCCTTGGCCTTGAGCGCCGCATCATCCAGCAAATATGCCAGCGGAATTAAACCATCGAGAAAATACGGGCCGCGCTCCCACGATTCGCCGCTTCCTCCCAGCCAGCCGCTGTTGGGTCCCACGTCGGCCCAGGTTTCGTCCAGGTGTCCGCCAAGCCCGTTAGCCTGAATGCGAAGCTGATCCTTCAGCCAGCCCCGTGGTCGGATAGAACCGAGCGGCAGAGAGTAGAGAGCACTGGAGGCAAGCGGAGCGCGGTTTCTGACCACAGGCATGGCGCCGGAAAGTGCCTGGGCAGATGCAAGGACGGACATTTCCTGAGACCCGAGAAGGCGACCGATTGGAAGAGACGTGGCCAGGCCGCAAAGGCCGAGTCGTCTTAAGAAGTGGCGGCGCGTGGAAGGCAATTGCGCTGGAGGCGGCATCTTCAAACTCCTGACTGGTGAAAGCGGCTGCACTCCTAAGATTGCCTGAATCAAAAAGCATGGCGCCCGGTTTGATCCGGGCGCCGGAAGAAGGAGCTCTTATAGCATGAGATCCCTTTAAGGAGCAGGCGGATATCCGACCTCTACGGTCAGGATCTGGTAAGCCTGAATGGGCGCCGTGACTGCATCGTCCGCGATCTTGAGTGGCGCGCCTTCCGGTTTCTCCATCAGGTTGGTGACGGTCGCACCCGTCGAGCCTTTAGGCACATGGATTTTGACATCGCCCGACTTGCCTGCCCACTCATACACCCTGAAGATCAACGCGTCGGAGTCCTCGGCTTTCTTGAGCGCCGTGAGAACCACATTTTCCGGCTGCACGGAAACATAAGAGTACTCTGCCGGCAGGCTGCCCGTGTGCGCTTGCACCTGGGTCGCGTGAAGCCGGTAGTTGTATTCGTAGCCGTGACGAACCGTCAGTGCCTGCTTCCAATCGCCGCCATGCGGGTAGAGAGCGTATGTGAAGTGCTGATGTCCGCGGTCAGCCTCCGCATCGGGCCAGGTGGGCGAGCGCAGCAGCGAGAGACGCAGCACGTTGTCCTTGTCGTCATACCCATACTTCGAATTGTTCAGCAGGCTGAAGCCGTGCTGTCCATCGCCCAGATCGGCCCAGCGCAGCGCGGGCACTTCAAACTGCGCCTGCTCCCAACTGTTGTTGCGCGTTGTAATGCGCTGAATGCTGCCGAAAGGGACCTCGTATGTCGCCTTGTTGCTGGTGGCGGCCAGAGGGAACGCCGCCTTGAGCAGCACATGCGTCTCATGCCAGTCGATTTCGTTGACCACATCCACTTGATCCGCACCCGCATCGAGCGTAATGTCCTGAACGAACTTCGAGTTCTGCCACGTGTGCGTTACGCGAATCGCGCTGCGCAGCGGGCCCTTTTCCACCAGTTCCACCGAATCGGCCTTGTCGATCGAAGTGAAATGATCGAGCGTGCCGGGATCGATGTTCCACGCATCGTAATCCTTGGGCAGATCCTTGAACGTCTGCAACTGATTTCCGCAAGCGCCCGGGGCCAGAGCCTCGAATTTTGTCGTTTTGTCGTAGAGGCTGGTGATGCAACCCGTCTCCTTGTCGACCACAACCTTCAGCACGGAGTTTTCCAGTGTATGTCCTTCCGCCTTCAAGTCGCTTGCAAACGTCTTGGCGCCCGGAACGACGTGGAGCACCTTGTAACCCAGCGATGGCACGTTGTTGGCGGCGATCAGCAGAGTGTAGCTATTGGTTTTGGCATCGCTCTTGATCACCTGCGAGGGCACAACGTGGTTGGCCGCATCGAGCACCGATACGCCGCCCGCGGAAGCTGCCGGCAACTGCACGTCGACCGTCACAGGCCCGGAGCGCTCCCAGGCCAAAGGGTTAAGCACCAGCACCGGAACGCCGCCGGTCGCCTGGGTATTGATGCCCGCCGATAACGTCTTGATCGATTGCTGCGAAATCTCATTCGTGGCCCAGCGCACATCGTCGAAGTCCTTCTGCGCTTCCTTGTAAATGATTCCGATTCCCGACCCTGCGGCCAGATCGTGGAAGCCGTTGAATGTGATCTTCTTCCAAGCTTCGGTGAGGGCCCCGGCTGGGTATGGCCTGCCCGCCAGCCACGCCAGCGACGCAAGCTTCTCTGCGTTGATTGCCTGCTCTTCGCTGTCGCGCATATTGCGTTTGTGGTTGGCCTGCGTGGTCATCACGCCGCGGTGATACTCGAAGTACATTTCGCTCTTCCAGGTCGGAATCGCAACCTGGCCCTCCGCCGGAGTTGGCGGCGGCTTGTATCCCTTGGCGATCGACTCGTAATCCCACACTGGCGAGTCCGCAGCAAGCTTGCCTTCTATGCTGGTGAAAAAGCTCTGCGCGGTTCCGAAATTCGACTTGGGAACAACTTTGTCGGGCTGCATCCAGTGCACGCCCTCGTCGAGAATTGCTCGCGTCGGCCCGCCGCCGTGATCGCCGATTCCATAAAGGTCCATCATCTCCGTCATGCCCGGAGCCTTCTGCCGCGCCGTGGCAAGGTCATCACTCAAACGCACCGGGTTCAGGTTGTTGTTCGCGTAGTCGTGCGGAAAATACGTCAGCACCTTGCTGCCGTCCGGCGATTCCCACCAGAACAATTTGAACGGAAGTTGATTGGTGTCGTTCCAGGTCATCTTCTGCGTAACGAAGTAGTCGATGCCTGACCGCTTGTAAATCTGCGGCAACTGCCAGGTGTATCCAAATGAATCCGGATTCCAGCCGATCCGCACATCCACGCCATATTCTTTCTGGAACCACCGCTTGCCCACCAGGATCGAGCGCACCTGCGCTTCGCCGTCGGGCATGTTCAAGTCTGGTTCCACCCACATGCCGCCGACAATCTCCCAACGGCCCTCCTTGATCCGCTGCTTGATCTCGTCGTTGATCTGCGGATACTTGTCCGCGAGCCAGGAGTTATATTGAGCAGCAGACTGGGTGTAGGTGTAGTCGGGATACTCGTTCATCAACTGCAGCGCGGTGCTGAATGTCCGCTTCACCACATCCACTGTTTCAGTCCACGGCCACAACCATGCTGCGTCGATATGCGAGTTGCCGGTCAGGTGAAATGTTCCCCGTTGCAGCAACGGCTTCAGGCCTTCAAGAGTCGACTGGGCCTGCTTCAACGACGCGTCGAACTTTGCCTGGTCCTTTGCATCCAGGGCCGCCAGATCCACTGTGCCCGCCGCTTTCTCCAGGGTCGCCGTGTCCGCGCTGACATTCTTTGAGAGGCTGGGAATCAGCAACGCCGCGGAGAGAATTTCCAGCTGCAGATCCTCCGGATCAGGTCGATTCTCAGCGAAATCAATTTTCAATTCGCTGCCGTCGAACGTCTTCTTATCCACGGTATGCAGCAACTTGACCGCAACAAGCACCTTGTCGCCGGGCTTGGCCTTGTCGAGCAGCACAATCGGTTCAAGGTCGTCGCCAAGAGCCACGCGCCGTCCATTGAAATAGATAATCTCCGGCATTGGGCCGTTGGCGCTGGCTGAGAACTTAAACCAGATTCGCGTGCCGGTCAGATCGTAGCCATGGAGGCTTTGCGGCACTTCAATCCATCGCCGAAACCACTCAGCCTCCAGCGAGCCTTCCGCCTTCGCCTTCACGACCTGCCATGAAGAGTCGTCCAGATCCGTGGATTCTCCATGAGCCAGATCTCCAGCGTGGAAGCGCCATTCATCGGCGGGCAGGCGATTCAGTTCGGTCAGCCGGACTATCGCGGCCTGGGAACCGCTATCGAGCGCTTTGACAACTTTCGCTACACGATCCTCCACTGTCTCTTTCTCTTCAGCCCTGGCGGAGCAAACCAATCCTGCAAATACGGAAAGCGCCACAGTCAACAGCCCCATGCCCCAGCCACGCCTGTTCTTTCCAACGCCGCTTCTATTCTTCATTGCAAATCTCCTGCGTCCCTGCGCTGCCGGCGAAGATTCTTTTTCCATGCCTGCGCGCCATCGTCGAAACGTCAACGCGAATTATAACGTGCGAGAGTTGGCGCTGGAAACGATACCATCAGCGTTTTCCAAACGCAGCGAGTGAGCCCTGCTTTGAGGGAAAGCGAGTCAGCAGGTCAGCGGGGGCATTGATCGAGCCGAGTCTTATCTCCCGTGGGTCGACGGCGCCCGTCGATGACTCTCAAGGTTTTGCGGCTGTCCCCGGCGGCTGGCTGGGGCTGACCGGCTCATCCACCTGAATCTGCTGGTCGCCCTTAACGTTGCTGAGGGTCTGCACAATTCCGCCGGGCCAGCGTATCTCGATGCTTTCGGCCACCGCGCTCATCCCCAGTCCAAAATGCACGCGCGGATCGCTTGAAGAGAGGTAGCCGCTTGCGGTGGTGGCCGTAACCCACTGCGAGCCCTGCGCAGTGGTCAGTTTTACCACGGCGCCAATGCCGTCCCGGTTGCTCTTGTGCCCGGTCAAATGCAGGGTGATCCAGTGGTTCGCGGTAACAGTCTTGTTCAGCAGAATATGCGCTGTGCCGCCATTGGTGGTGACAACAGCATCGATGCGGCCGTCATTATCGATATCGCCAATGGCCATGCCCCGGCCCACCCAGGCGTCTTGAAAGATGTCGCCTGAGATGGAGCCGACATCCACGAACTTCTTGCCCGCATTTCGCAACAGCATCATCGGTTCGCGATAGTGAAGCAGGGGAGAGACTACCTCGATGTTATCCATGTCGTGTCCCTGCGCAATAAGAAGATCCTTCCATCCATCGTTGTCGTAATCCATAAAGCGCAAGCTCCAGCCGGAGTGCCGCTGCGATATTGCGCCGAGGCCGCTCAGAAGCGAGGCGTAATTGAAGGTGCCATCGCGGTTGTTCTGGTAGAGGGCGTATCTTTGATTGGCCAGGTCGGTCACCACGATATCGGGCCAGCCGTCATTGTCGTAGTCGGCGAAGTCGACGCCCATGCCGGCGTACGTCTGTCCTTCGGCATTGACGGCCACTTCCGATTCCAGTCCCACTTCTTCGAAGGTCCCATTGGGCTTCTGATGGAAGAGGAACTCGGGCATCGAATCATTGGCAATGAACATGTCGATGCGGCCGTCGCGATCATAGTCCGCAATGGCGACGCCCAGCGCTTTGGCCGGTTTGTCGAGTCCCAGCTTGTGGCTCACCTCTGTGAAATGTCCGTTGCCGTCATTGTGGTAGACAAGCATGGTGATTGGCTGGAATACGTCCGGGTGGCAGACCGCGCGGTAACCCTCGCGGCGCTCGCCGCACCAGACGTCCTCCCAGTCCCATTTGACATAACGCGCAACGACAAGATCGAGCAGGCCGTCGTTGTCAAGGTCAACCCACGCGGCGGAACTCGACCAGCCGCCGCCGCCCACTCCGGCCCTCTCAGTGACGTCTGTAAATGTGCAGTCGCCGTTGTTGTGGTACAGGCGGTTGCCGCCATAGGCGGTCACAAACACATCCTCGTATCCATCGTTGTCGTAATCGGCCACGGCGACGCCCATGCCATAACCGACCCCTTTAAGCCCCGACTTCTCCGTGATGTCCTCAAAGGTTCCATCCGCCTTCTGGTGGTACATGCGGTTCCAGTACTCGGGACCGGTCTTTGCTGGGACGAATCCCTTGGGCGTGGGATCGGTGTAGGGGGCGCCGTTGACCAGGTAAAGATCGAGCCGGCCGTCGTTGTCGCAATCGAAGAGCGCCACGCCCGAACCCATGGTCTCAAGCAAGTACTTGCGCGAGGTGTGCGGAGACTGGTGAAGAAAATGCACACCTGCCTTCTCGGTAATGTCGACGAACGTGGCGGGAACGTTTTGCGACGGGGATGCGTGCGAGGGAAGCGCGCCTTTTGCGGCGGATTGAGTTGCGGAAGACTGGGGCTGCGCCGCTGCGATTGAAGCAAGGCCAACACAGAGGGCTCCCATCAGAAAAGTCACGGGATAAATGCGCGACGAAATCATGGCCTTGTCCGCGGACCCGGCAATGCCGGCGTCGATTGCGGCCAGAATTTACCGGGCGAAAGAAGAGCGCAGATCAGGCCGCCGAAAAGCAGACCACACAAATGCAACAACGAGAGTCCTCCACGGTTTGAAGTGTATCGCAGTGAGTGTGGACGCGCGGGCGCTGCCTTTGCCGCCAGCACAGCCCGCAAAATGGCATTTTCGGGGCAAACGCTCTTGCGCCCTCGCAATCCGCCTAAGGAGCGATACAATTCCGTGGAGCCGGTTCGGTCCGTTTGAACTCAACACGCGTCTTTCCTGTTCACCCAATCAATGCGCAGAGTTCAGAGGGCTGGTCCCGCGCTTCAGGAGCAAGCGAAAACATGATCATTCCACTCACACCGCTGCGGTGCCTGCGCTACGCTGAGGAACAGTTTCCACACAACATCGCGGTCGTGTGCGACGATCGGCGGTTTACCTACAAACAGTTTGCGCAGCGGGCCGGGCGCCTGGGCGGCGGTTTGCGAGCGATGGGGATCGAGACCGGCGACCGCGTGGCATTTCTGAGTTCGAACTGTCACCGTTTGCTGGAGGCCTATTACGGGGTACTGGAGGCAGGAGCGGTGCTGTTGCCGTTGAATATTCGCCTGGCGTCCAAGGAACTGGCCTACATTCTCAACGATGCGGAGGCCAAGGTCCTTTTCTTTGAACGCCAATTCCTCCCGCTGGTGGAAGCATTTCGCGCGGCGGCGCTTTCCGTAGAGTCCTTTGTTCTGCTCGACGCTCAACCCCTGGGAAGCTGGGTGGCGGATGAGAACTACGAGGACCTGCTGCCAGGCGCGGAAGCGTATCGCCGCGACGTGATGGAGGTTGACGAGAATTCCACCGCGGAGCTCTTTTACACCAGCGGAACATCGGCCAACCCGAAGGGCGTGATGCTGACCCATCGCAACATCTATCTGCACGCGCTCAATACCATGATCACGCTAAGATTCCCCGCGGACACGGTGAACCTGCACACCATCCCGCTGTTTCACGCCAATGGATGGGGCTCCGCGCACTCGGTAACTCTAGCCGGCGGCAAGCATGTCATGATCCATCAATTCATTCCGGCAGAGGTTTTTCGGCTGGTCGAACGGGAGCGGGTGCAGGAATGTTGCCTGGTGCCCACCATGGCGGCCGCGCTGGTCAACTCGCCCGAGCGGGGCAAGTACGATTTGAGCAGCCTGCGGAGGGTGATGATTGGCGGCGCAGCTTCCTCGCCCACTCTCGTTCGCGAGGTGGAAGAGAAGCTTGGATGTAACTGCATCTCCGGTTACGGCCTCACGGAAACCTCGCCGGTGCTGACCGTTTCTATCATCAAGACAGGCCTGCCGGCTACGGGCAGCGAGCGCCATGCACGCCAGGCGATGGCGGGGTTTGGCCTTCCCGGCGCGGAGGTTCGCGTAGTGGACGCGGAGGAAATCGAAGTGCCGCGGGACGGAAAGACCTCCGGTCATGTCGTGACACGCGGTGACGGCATCATGGCGGGTTACTGGCGTCAGCCCGAGGAGACGGATTATGCCTTCCGGGGCGGCTGGTTTCATACCGGGGACCTGGCCACAATCGACGATGACGGCTACCTGCTGATCGTAGACCGCGAGAAGGACATCATTGTCAGCGGAGGGGAAAACATTTCGTCGCTGGAGTTGGAGAGAGCGATCGTCGCGCATCCATGCGTCTATGAGGTCGCCGTGATCGCGGTGCCTCATGAGAAATGGGGCGAGGTTCCCAAAGCGTGCGTGGTGTTGAAACCTGGCCAAATGGTCAGCGAAGCCGAGTTGATGGAATTGTGCCGCTCCTGCCTGGCGCGCTATAAATGCCCGCATTACATAGAATTTCTCGACGGCCTGCCCAAGACCGGCACGGGAAAGATTTTGAAGCGGGAGTTGCGCAAAAGTGCAGAGGCGCAGGGCAAAATGACTTGACCGGAGCGAGCTTCACCCGATCCTCTTGCCAATTCTGGTTCCTCTTGAGTCCTGTAGCTTCTACGGATGGTTTCTCACCCAGCGAAAAGGACGGGGCGAGCGGTGCAAGCGCGCCGGCACTAGAGAGGCGTCACCGGTTCGTCTGCTTTATCGTCGTTCTCCGCGGCGGCGCCGGTGCCGACCAGCATCAGGGCGCCCCGGCGAAGCGCCCCAGGATTGCGCGATTCGCGCCACTGCATATAAGTAAAGCCGGCAACCAGCGCCACGAGAAAAAGGTAGGGTGTCAGGTTGTAGGGCCAGGCGGGTTGAGGATAGACGGTGACAATGAGGACAGGAATCAGAGCCAGGGTTGCGATCCATGGGATCACAAAGTGTTGCCAGACGGTGAATTTGTCTCGCTGTTCGCGGCGCATATAGCGCGTCAAGGCCAGGTTCGCCAAGGCATAGAGGACAATGACCGCCAGCGTGGCAATCGTCTCAAGGAAGCCGAAGATGGTATCGGGTTGTAATAAGAACCCCACCAGCAGAATTGCCGCCATGCCGGATATTTGCACGAAGCCGATCGCGAACGTGGGTGTGTGGTGGCTGGGATGGATGTGGCCGAAACTGGCTGGGAGCGTGCCTGCCCGGCCCATTGTATACATTACACGCGACGCGGCATTGGTGCATGCCAGGCCGACGCCGATGGCGCTGTTGACGATAGCCAGGACAACAAGCCACCAGCCGGCGCCCCACAGGCGATGGCCGAGAGCGTAATACGGGTTGGGATTTGAAGCGAAGGCGGCCATGTCGCCCGTGCCCCAGCCGATGGCACTTGCATAGGATGTAAGGATGTAGAAGATTCCGATGCTGCCCAGGGAGAGCATGATCGCCTGGCCGATAAACTTGCTGGGAAGACGGGCTTCCTGAGCCAGCGGCGCCGGCGCCTCAAAGCCACTGAGCGCGAGGACGGAGAACACCATCCCTGCCAGGATACCCCCGAAACGATGCGGCGATGAAGAAGGGATAAGCGGCGCAACATAGTTGGAACCCGGACCTGGATGGACCAGGAACGTGATTGCAAGCGCTAAAATGATCAGCAGTTCGAGCCCGCCCAGAAGCGCTGTAATCCGCGCCGACAACTGGATGCCATGGTGAGTGAGAGCCCAGACGAGGATAGTTATCGCCAACGCCAGAGACCACCATGGGATGTTCACGTGGAACTGCAGCCGCAACATGTCCGAAATAAGATAACCAAGGAACCCCGTGCCACCGGCCGATCCGAGGATCTCATAGATCAGATAACTCCAGGTCGCCATGAAGCCAATGCGGCTGCCGAGCCCTCGCGTCGCAAAGGAGTAGTAGCCGCCACTCGACGGAATGTACTTTGAGAACTGGGACACGGTGTTCCCTATAAAGAAGCAGACAATTGTGGAGAGCAGGAACGAAAGCGGCATAGCCGGTCCCGCCTGAAGGGCAATAATGGGGAAGGTAAATACGATGTTGGCCGCCGGCGCGATGTGGGTTACGCCCTGGAACACCAGTTCGGGAAGACCGAGCGAATTCGCCTGAAGCTGAGGTTCCGCATTGGGTTGGGTGTTCTCAGCGGTCATTTGAAGAACCCCTTTAGTCAAAGATACAAGGGTTAAGTTGGCGGCGGAGCCTGGTTAGAGCAACTCCCTATCCGAGCATTCCGTTGGCAACATCGGTGATCGATCCCTCGGTCCTGGCGCGGGAGGATTGAAATCAGCTACGCCTCCAGCGCCAGCACGGTATTGGGCTCAAGGAAAAATGGCGGCACGATGGCGCAGGTATTCGAGAGTGGCAAGACTTCTTCAGGCAATTCGATGCCCAGCACATCGGCCATGAACGACCGTCTCTTCTGGCATCGGGCGTAGCAATCCGGAGCGGACTCTTTCAGATTCTCCCTGAGCTCCGCATCGGCGATGACCAGGCCGTCTTCCATGCGTGTGGAAAAATATCGCGCCGATTGCGGAATCACATCGACCTGTATAGCCATGCCCGAAGCCACCGGAATCTCAGAGCCCGCATAGAACGGGGAACTCATCCACTCGTCCAGGTGAATCAAATGGCCGGGGTTGAGGTAGATTCCGAACAGATTGAAAGGCAGGCGATCCTGAATCAGATCGTAGACGTTGTGTCCCGGAGTACCCGGTTTCATCAATCCAAACCATTCGCTCATCGCTTCGAAATAGGGTCCGGCGAAGGACGGGACGTAGTCCGAAGCCGCTTCGGGCAAGTCCGCGGCGCTGTTGGCAATCCAGCCGGCGCGGCAGATATTGCTGCCCCAGTAAGCGACGTTGAAAGCAAGAGGCTGGCCGCGGCGAATCAGTTCGCCGCCTGGTCCGCAAAGGCCGTATTTTGCGTTACGGCCGGTGACAAATGTGACGTGGCAACTTAGAGGGTCTCCATTGAGGCGGCCGGATTCAACCACCGAATGATCGGTCACTCCTTCGCGCAGGGCAAACATCATACGCTTGACCGACTCTGCAGCTTGCCCGTTGGCGTACTCGAAACAGGCGATTACGAAAGGAGCGCACTTGGCGCGCAGGCCATGGCCGGGGTGCATGAAGATGCCTGTTGCGTTTACGACGTTCTCAGCGCCTGCCAGATCGCGAAGGGTGTCGGCAATGTATGACGGCATGTCCAGCGCATGAGCAGCGTCCGGGTAATCATGCGTGGAAAAGTATTTGTATCCCACGGCGCCCACGCTGGCGGCCGGGCCGATGCCTTCCTCGGCAAGAATCTCGCGCATGGCGCGGCTCCGGTCCCGCGGTTGATTCAGCAGAGAGAACGATTGGAAACGCTCATGACGCATTCGTCCCGCGGCATGCAGCGAGCTGATGCCCAGATACGCCTCACACTCGTTTCCCACCAGGATGAGCGGCGCATTTGTCTTGCCCACTATCAGCAGCGCCTCTTCAAACCGGGGATCGAACCCGGTGAGATAAGCCAGATTGGCGAAATGCTCACGGTCGCCATAGACGACGGCATGCGTGAGCTTGAACTCTTCCATTTTGGCCCGCAGGCTGCCGAGCCTTGCTTCCAGTTCGGCAAGCGGTGGCGGCGGCGGGCAGGCAGCCACGCCGAATTCGGGCCAGTCGATCTCGATCAAACGATGTCTCCGCGATCTGGATGCCATCACGATTCGTATCCTCGGGAATCTCTTCGATCAGCTGATGCCCTGTATCATCTGCACGCGCCTGATTTCAACAATCTGATAAAGCAAATCGTCGGGAAAAAGGGGACGGATGTTCAAAAGTGCTCCGGCAGGTATGCTCTCGTAGCCGCCGACAATCGCTTTCAGCAAACACTTCGCTGCCGCCTCATTCCGCTGCCGCAAGCCTGAGTTTGCTGAAGAGGTCATTCAGTGTAAGGTTGCCTTTCAGCATCTCGTCAATTGCGTCTACAGCCTCCTGCAAACTTAGCGGCTTGCGGGACGGACGAACCTGAAGGTTCTGGGGTGCGCGCACCTGGGCTTCGCGCACCAGAATCTCCGCCATTGTCAGATTGAAGTGCTCTGCCACGGTTGACAATTCAACAACTTTCTCCGGGCCGATATACTCCTCGGAAGAGTCCTCCAAACGAACATGAAGCCCGGACAGCAAATACTCCTTCGATATCACGTCGGCAAACTTGTCAGCGGTTAGGTATTCCTCACCCGGCGTTATTCCAAACAGTCCGTCAATCGCCCTGTTTGGGACCCACAGTGTCCAGTTGAGCTCGCGTCCACCTTCCAGATTGGCACCAAACCCGATGTATTCACACGTGAAAAGCCCTGGAATTTCTGGAGTTAGCATGGCGTGTATTTTAGCAATATCCGCAATTGCCTAGACAAGATAAGTGTTTCGGCGCATTAAGGTGGCCTGACGTAAACTGGTATTTTGGCGAGGAGCACACGATGACGGTTACCTTGCATCTCAGACCGGAAGTCGAGGCGGGCTTGCTGGCACACGCCCAGGCGAGCGGGGTTACGGTCGAAGAGTTTCTGCTTTCGGTTGTCGAAGGCGCCGTTCTTCCCGTGGCACAAAAGGCACAATCCGGTGAAGAGCGGGCGGCAGCGTTCGAGGCTTGGTCACTCGGCCATCGCATGACCCCTCCCTTGTCCGATTATGCAGTCAGCCGCGACGCATTCTACGAGGGGCAGGAACGTTGATGCGTGTGCTGGTTGACACGAATGTTCTTCTCCGCAGCGCTCAGCCGAATCACTCGCTGTGCCGCGAAGCTACTTATGCCGTATCGAAGATGATCCGGCAGGGGGACCTCGTCTTCTTCTGTCCACAAAACATAGCCGAATTCTGGAATGTGGCAACGCGGCCCGCTGACAAAAATGGTCTCGGCTTCTCGCTCGAAGAAGCGCTTCGAGAAGTCGACGACATCGAAATGCTGCTAGCTCTGCTACCGGATATTCCGGCGATCTATACAGCCTGGAAAGAAATTGTAAGCCGCCACAACGTCCAGGGAGTCAAGGTTCACGATGCCCGGCTCGTTGCAATCATGAATGTTTACGGGGTCGAAGGCATCCTGACGTTCAATGATGCCGATTTCAAGCGCTACAGCGAGATCACCGAAATTCACCCCTCTTCAATTCTTGCCTAGGGTTTCAAGGTCCAACATCATGTTGAGCCGGGGCGGATTCCTATACACCATCGAACCAGTGCAACTTGCCAACGGCGTGAGCGCAACCCCGAAACCATTGATCCGATGGGGAGGAGCGGTTGCCCACCTCCGACGAGTGAAAGCTCGGGGCAATCCATCATCGATGACGCTGGGGGATTCGAACGCAACGCCAGGTCGATGAATGGAGTAGGCGAAGTCGAGCGCCTAAATAATTGATCTTTGATGATTTATGGTGGGCGCTGCAGGATTCGAACCTGCGACTTCCACTGTGTGAATCTGCCCGCATTAGGTTTTTCAACGACTTACAACACCGCGGGGACTGCCAAAGTACGCGGAAGTCGTGCAAGAAAGCAGTATTTGTGGGTTGAGCTGTGGGTTGAGCTGTGGGTTGGAAAACCACGTCGCCAACCGTATTATTGTATTTATGGAGCTA
>Ga0182024_10006450_pt1 | contig 25757 bp, 26 predicted proteins | sample P32metaG_FD_120480 | JGI IMG/M metagenome (GOLD analysis project Ga0182024, IMG submission 120480) | Permafrost microbial communities from Stordalen Mire, Sweden - P3-2 metaG (Illumina Assembly) | ecosystem: Environmental > Terrestrial > Soil > Wetlands > Permafrost | place: Sweden: Stordalen...
GCCAGGTCGGCGAGATCGGCGGCGGCGTAGCACAGTACGTCCTCGGCCACCGCGCGGGCGTAGAGCTGCGCGACGAATGTGGCCGGGATGTCGATGCGGCGCGCGGTGAGCGCGGCGCCGGCCTGTTCGATCACGGCACGCGCGGCGACTTCGTGCGCGCCGGCGGGAAATTCGGTGGTCACGGAGCCTCGCGCGGGTTGGGAGAATCGGTCGAGCATGAATTAGGAGTTTTCACTTTCCGGAGCGGGCCGTCGAGAGCAACACCCCACTTGGTGACGCCAGCGTGACGCCTTCGCAAAGCGCAGGTGATGGCCCGGTTAAGACGCTGACCTAAAAGGCAAAAGCAGGGCCTCGCCGTCGTATCGCGCAAGCCCGGAACATTGTAATCTAGCGGCCGGGTCGGCTGGAGGGGATGCGTTCGATGGGTAAGGCTGGAAAATCTGTCAAAATCGCGCTGGTGAAGGCGCCCGCCACCAAACCCTCCGCCAAGTCGGCGGCGCTCAAGCCGATCCCGCTCAAGCTAGCCCCGGCCGCCGACGACGCGCCGATCATCGCGCTCAATTTGCCTATGGCGAAGCTTTCGCCGGCCGTGGCCCCCTATTTCAAGAAGTGCCAGGAGAAACTCGGCTTCATTCCGAACGTGCTGGTCGCCTACGCCTTCGACATGACCAAGCTCGAAACGTTCGTCGCGATGTACAACGACCTGATGCTGGGCGAGAGCGGGCTCTCCAAGCTCGAGCGCGAGATGATCGCGGTCGCGGTGTCGTCGCAGAACCGCTGTTACTACTGCCTCACCGCCCACGGCGCGGCAGTGCGGCAATATGCCCGCGATCCGCTGCTCGGAGAACAAATGGTGATGAACTACCGCGCCGCGCGCCTGAACAAGCGCCAGCGCGCCATGCTCGACTTCGCGGTCAAGCTCACCGCGCAGCCGGGAAACCTGGATGAGGCCGACCGCGAGCGGCTGCGCCGCGCCGGATTCTCCGACCACGACATCTGGGACATTTCCGCCGTCACGGGTTTCTTCAACATGTCGAACCGCGTCGCCTCCGCCACGGACATGCGGCCGAACACGGTCTACCACGGGCAAGCGCGCTAGAATGCCCTCTCCCCGCCCGCGGGAAGAGGTGACATAAAGCGACATGCGCCGGGTCTCTCGCTTTTTGGCTTTATCGCTTGTCGCCTTGCTGCTGGGCGCCTCCGCTCACGCGCAGGTCGCGCCGCTCGCGCGCACGCCGGTCATTCCGCCGGCAACGCCGATCCTCGCCCACAGCGGCATGGTGGTGGCGCAGGAGAGCCGCGCCGCCCGCATCGGCATCGAGATTCTCGATCGCGGCGGTAACGCGGTCGATGCGGCGGTGGCAGTCGGCTTCGCGCTCGCGGTCACCTATCCGCGCGCCGGCAATCTCGGCGGCGGCGGTTTCATGGTGATCCATCTTGCCAAAGACAACCGCGACGTGGCGATCGACTATCGCGAGACCGCCCCCGCTGCTGCGACGCCGACCATGTTCCTCGATGCCAAGGGCAATCCCGATCCGAAAAAGTCGCGCGATAGCGGACTCGCCGTCGGCGTGCCTGGCACGGTGGCGGGTCTGGCGCTGGCGCGCGAGAAATACGGCTCCGGCAAGCTCTCACTCGCGGATCTGATCACGCCGGCCATTCGCCTGGCGAGCCAGGGCTTCCCGGTCGAAGACGACACTGCCGACTCGCTACCGCGCGCGAAAGAGCGGCTGGCGCGCTGGCCGTCATCGGCGGCCATTTTCCTCACCGGCGGCCAGCCACCGAGCGAAGGCGACCGCCTGCTGCAATTCGATCTCGCCGACACTTTGCGGGCTATCGCGCAGGACGGTCCGCGCGCATTCTACCAGGGCAGTATCGCCGGCGAGATCGCCGACGCGGTCGTCAAGGCCGGCGGCATCATGACCAAGGACGATCTGGCCAACTACCACGCGCTGAAGCGTCCGGTCGTGCGCGGGACCTATCGCGGCTACGACATCGTCTCCATGCCGCCGCCCTCCTCCGGCGGCGTAGCGTTGATCGAGATGCTCAACATTCTGGAAGGCTACGACCTCGCCAAGCTCGGCCGCGGCGAACAATCGCTGCACGACCTGATCGAGGCGATGAAGCGCGCCTATGCCGACCGCGCCGTGTTCATGGGCGACCCCGATGCGGTGAAAATGCCAATCGCCGGCCTGCTCTCGAAAAAATACGCCGCGGCGTTGCGCGCGAGCATCGGCGACAAGGCGACCCCGGCCGCCGACATTCATGCCGGCAAGCCCGCCGATTTCGAGGGCCAGAACACCACGCATTTTTCCGTCATCGACCGCGACGGCAACGCGGTTTCGAACACCTACACGCTGAATTTCTCGTATGGTTTGGGGTTGGTCGCCGACGGCACCGGCGTGCTGCTCAACAACGAGCTCGACGATTTCACCTCGAAGCCCGGGACCGCCAACGCCTATGGTCTTGTGGGCTTCAACGCCAACCTGCCGGGACCGGGCAAGCGCCCGCTGTCGTCGATGACGCCGACCATCGTGCTGAAAGACGGCAAGCCGTTCCTGATCACCGGCTCGCCCGGCGGCAGCCGCATCATCACGGCGGTGCTGCAGGTCATCAGCAACGTGATCGACTTTCACATGGCCGTAGACAAGGCGGTGAGCGCGCCGCGCCTGCACAACCAGTGGCAGCCGGACGGGGCATTCGCCGAGCCGGGCTTTGCGCCCGATTTGCTGGATGCGCTGCAACGCCGCGGCCATAAAATCGTGCCGACCGAACCGCACACCTCGGCGAATTCGATTCTTGTCACACCCAACGGCTATGTCGGCGCCGCCGATACCCGCACGCGCGGCGCGCTGGCGGCGGGATATTGAGCGGCTATTACGCCCTCAGCGCGGCGGGCGGCGGCGGCACAGCGCTCAACGTCCCGATACAAAGATGATTGAGGTTGGGCCGCACGAGTTGCAACAACAGATGCGGGTGTTGCCCGACCTCCGGTAAATAGCCCATGATGATGCTGTCGAATAAATCGCGCGCCGTGGAGTCGTAGATCGACAGCCGGCGGCCCGCGGTGTCGATGCCGCCGCGAATATAAGGCCGCTCAGCCGACAATCTATATTTGTTGACCAGCTCCTGGGCTTCCTGGTCGGAAGTTTTCCCGGTTCCGGCAAGATGCCGGTAATTCGGCCCGCCGAGCGGCCGGGTGTGACAGCCCGAAGCGTTTGAACGAGGTATCACGCGTTGCCGTCGTTCTGTCTTCCCTTCCAGCCGCAGCGATGGATATCGGCCCGATCATCGCCTTTTCCCTCGCAAGACTTCGGAGCTTGGAAGGCGTGATAACCGCAACAGAAGACGCGAAGAACCCAGTCTTCGGCTATTTGTTCGCCGGAAAAAAGCTCCGTGAGATTGCTCGCAGATTGAGCAACGAATGCAAAATCAAGGACTGTGATAAACCGCAGCAGGATCTGCCCAAACTTAAGTTGTGGCGAAACAATCTTCATAAAATCCGGGACCATCTTGCCAGTTTCTCTCTTGAGGCGGAATTCGAGTGCGCTGTCGTCCTCATTGGCGGAAGGCTTGTTGGTATCGGCGATGAACCATTGGTGCCAGAACCCATATTGTATGCATCCCGGCGCATCGATGAAGCGATGAGGCTGACGACCCCACTGCTTCGCCAGGCGTTCGAAACGGTCGAGCCAGATCTTTTGGTAGTCCCATTGTGCGCCCCAGGCGATGCAGCAGGCGAAGCGTTGCTCGAACGCCACCGCGCGCGGCGCGTAATACACCTAAACCGCAGAATCATGGTTCGCGTAGAATGAAAATTGAAATTGCAAGGTTCTCAGCCCTCAGGCCCCGAAATTCTACAATTAACAATTGGCCAAGGTCCCTAAACCAGACTCACATTCAGTCAATTAGCTGTTGTTCACAACCGGCTAATTTTTGACTGGCGCGCCTAGATAAATTTTACGAACCAATTCGTTATTGCTTAGTTCTTCATGAGAATTTCCGACAAAAGCTATTTGACCATGCACAATGAAATAGCCACGTTCGCAGATCTTGGTCGCCTGATTGAAATTCTGTTCGGCCATTAGAACGGTGAGCTGTTGCTCTTTCTTAAGCTCTCCGATTTTTCGAATAACTTCTCGCACCATTATTGGCGCAAGGCCGACCGACGGCTCGTCCACGATCAAAATCTTCGGCGCTGTCATCAGCCCGCGCGCCAAGGCCAGCATCTGCTGTTCGCCGCCGCTCATGCTGCCGGACAGCTGCCGCCGCCGCTCGCGCAACCGTGGGAATGTCGCGTAGCAATATTCCAGACTTCGGGTGATCGTCCGCCGCGCGGTGCGCCGGTACGCACCGAGTAGCAGGTTTTCCTCTACAGTGAGCTTCGGAAACAGCCGCCGTCCTTCCGGCACCAAGACTACGCCCAAATTGACTATATCCTTGGTCTTCATGGCCGACGGATCGTATTGGTGTCCGTCGATCTCGATCGTCACGCGGCCTGCGGTCGGGGTGACCGCCCCCATGATGCATTTTATGATCGTGCTCTTGCCGTTGCCGTTGGTGCCGAGCAGTGCGACCGTTTCACCCGACCCGATACGCATGGAAACGCCATTCAGCACGCGAACCGCGCCATAGCCGGCGTTCAAGTTCTCTATGGTGATGCTATTCGCCAAGGTAGGCTCTCACGACTTCAGCATTGTTTATGACAACGTCGGTGGTATCGTCTGCGATCTTTTTGCCCGCAACCAGGACGATCGCGCGCTGCGAAAACGCCATCACCGCCCGCATAATATGTTCGATCATGATGATCGCGATGCCCTGCTCGTTGAGCTTGAACAGAAGCAAAATGATTTCGTCAACTTCGGAATTGGACAAGCCCGCCATGGTCTCATCGGCGATGAGCAATTTGGGGCGGGCGGCGACGGCGCGCGCCAGCTCGAGTTTACGCAATTCGACTTGAGTCAATCCGGCCGACGGCTCATGGGCCTTATCGCGCAAGCCGACGTCTTCAAGAATCAGTAACGCCTGCTCGACGTCGTTGGTCGTCCCGCCGACGGCATGATGACGGGCCGCAAAGCGCAGTGGAATCGTCAGGTTGCCGATCACCGTCATGCTGGTGAATGGCAGCGGGATTTGGAAAGTGTGCACGATGCCGAGCCGTGTGCGCTGGTGCGCCGGCAGCCGCTCGATCGCGCGGCCGTCGAAGCGGATCGTGCCGGTATCGGAACTGATCGCGCCGCTCAGACAGTTGACCAGTGTGCTTTTCCCTGAGCCATTGGGTCCGATCAGCCCGACTCGCTCGCCCGGCCGAATGGCAATATCGACGGCATCGAGTGCGACGAAGCCGCCGAAGCGTTTGCGAATTGACATCGCGTCGAGAAGCGGGGATTGCGTTGTCATGTGCTTAGGCGCCGCTGCCTTTTCTGCCGATAACGCTCGAATAAACCGACAATCCCATTCGGCGCGAGCGTGATGAAGCTGATCAGCAGCACGCCGACGATCATGAGATTGAGTTCCGACGAGATCGTGACCGTTGCGACCTGCTGGATAACGGCAAGCAGGACGGCGCCGATCACCGGCCCGATCCAATGGGTCATGCCGCCGATGAGCGGCATGGCAATGCTATTGATGCCATGGGCGAGGCTAAACGCGGAGTTCGGATCGAGATAGGTGATGTAATAGGGAAACGGCGCACCAGCCATGCCCATGAGGCCGCCGCTTACCATAGTGGCGAACACCTTGAGCCGCAAAGTGGGAACGCCGCAGCACTCCGCCGCCAGTTCGTTGTCCCGAATAGCCGCGAGACCGCGGCCGATGAATGACAATTCGATTGCCCGTGCCACAAGCACCGCGATCAGCGCCAGACCGAGCATGATGACAAACAGATAATTGACGTAACTCGGGAAGCCGGCGATCGAATCGGGGCGGACGCTGTAATAGCCGAGCGGGCCGCCGACGAAATCCCAGTTCATCACCAGTGTCTGCAAGACAATTGCGAGCGCCAGCGTCGCGATGGCAAAAAACACCCCGCGCAGGCGAAGCGTCAGATAGGCCGTCACCAATCCGACTAGGCTTGCGACGATCCCGCCGAAGACGATCGCCACCACGAGCGGCGGCTGCCACAACTTGTCGAGAACCACCGCCCCGTAGGCGCCGATCCCAAAAAAAGCGGCCGAGCCGAAATTAACGTAACCGGAATAGCCGCCAAGAATGTTCCAGGCACTCGCCAGCACGATGTATTGCAGAACGACGTAGCCGGCGAACATGTAGTACTCGTTCTTCACCACGCGGCTGAGCGCTAAAATGAAGAGGGCAACCAAAACCGGCCATATCCACGACGGAATCCGTCTCAAGGCGTCATCGTCCCATAATGCCCGAAGGCCGGATGGCGAGCGTGAGCAGCAGCGCGGCGAAAGAGACCGCCGGCGCCCATGACGGCCCAAAGATTGTGGACGTTATCGTCTCAACAACACCGAGGATTAGCGCCGCAATAACGGTTCCCGTGATGCTACCCAAGCCGCCGAGCACACAGATTGCAAAGACGCGACCGATATACTCGCGGCCGAGGGACGGATCGACAGGCTGGATGACGATGAGAAATCCTCCGGCAATCCCCGCGGTCGCAATGGCGACGCCGAAGGCCAGCTGTTTCACCGCGACGGTATCTACCGCCATCAGGCTGAGAGCGAATTCATCCTGGGCGACCGCCATGATCGCTCGTCCAATGAAAGTGTGTCCGAAAAAAATGTAGAGTCCCGACACTAGCGCCATGGATCCAACGAACGGAACCACCATGCGCAATGGCAGATCTATGTGCGCGAAGCCGATATTCGGCCCGATATAGGACGTCTGCACCAGACGGTAGTCGACGCCGAATGCCAGCAGCAGCGTCACCTCGATGACGAACATGATGCCGAAGAAGAAGGCGAGTCCGCGCAGCGACCCCTTCCCGCTGCTCTCGAATGCCGCATAATAGAACCGGAAGATCGCGATACCGAGCAGGAAGAACAGCGGTGCCGCCACGATGACCGTCAGAATCGGGTCAAAGCCGAAATGTCGGTTCACGATATACGCGACGAACGACCCCATGATGATGAACACGGGATGCGCAATATTCACGATATCGAGCATCCCGAAGGCGATGGTGACTCCGATAGTAACCGCCGCGTAGAACCCGCCAAGTAGAATGCCGGTGACCACCGCATTAATTAGAAGATTGAATGTCACCATCTTGGCGGGCTCCACTGACTACATTGACCAGGCGCAACGTGCGGCGGCTCTGTCGGCCCGATCAATGACCGGACGCGGCGAAGGGATAGTAGAGCTTGCCGTATGCGAACTCCTGCGGCTCGATGATGACCTGCGTGCCGATCCGTTTGAACTGTTCGAGGTCGTTGCCGACGATCCCTTGATACTGAACATAGAGAAGTCGCGGCTTGGCCCAGTCGCCATTGGGTGCGAAGGTGACTTTTCCGACCACCGTATCGAAGGTGTTGGCGTGGATGTAGCGGCCGATTGCATTTGGGTCCAAGCCCTTAATTGCGGTCACCGCCTTTTCGAGAACCTCCATGCCGGCATAGGCGTAAGGCGGCAAGTAAAAGCCCAAGAGATCGGCGCCGGCTTTTTTGGCCCGCTCCTGATACATCGCGAGAAATTCCTTGATGCCAGGAAAATTGGTCGTCGGCGCTGGCACGTAGAATTCGTAGCACAACACATTGTTCAACATCGGGCCGAGCTGCTGTTTTAGCTCCGAATACTGCAGGCCGATCATCGCGCCGCCGAACATGCGCGTCTGCAGTTTCTGCTCGTAGGCGGTACGAATGACGCCGGCAGAATCCGGCGGATACGACGCGACAAAGACCACTTCCGGGTTGGCCGCCTGGACCGAGCGGAGGATCGATCCGAATTCCATTTGATTGGGCGGATAGCCGCCGTCGTAGACGATCTTCAGACCGTTTTTCTTCGCGTTTTCACGCGCTCCCAAGATCACGTTGCGGGAAAACTCGGTGACTGCGCCGACGATCGCGACGGTCTTCGGCTTGGGATCCATCGTCATCGCCGCCTGAAAGAAGCCTTCCGATGTCGACGTGCGCGCCGTGGACCCGTTCGGCAGCATTTGGAAATATTTATCGTATTTGTATTTCTCGTTCACAGCGACCGCGCCGGTGCCGATCAGCACCTGTTTGCGCTGCATGACGATCGGGAGCGCGGCAGCCTGCACCGCGGTGCCATAGCCGCCAAGCACCAGATCAACCTTATCGACATCGAACAACTTGCTGTAGATGCCGGGGATCAATGCGGGGTTGGTCTGGTCGTCGTAATAGACGAGCTGAACGGCCCGCCCCAGCAGCCCTCCTCTAGCATTGATGTTGTCACGCCACATCTCGATTGCGAGCAGCGCCGCTTTTCCATTACCACCGAGTGGACCCGACTGCGCCATGCCGAATCCGATTTTGATTGGCTCCGAGGCAATTGCCGATCGCACAGGCAACGACCCGGAAGCGGCAAGCGCGCTCATGGTCATCAAAGCACGATTAAAACGCCGACGCGTGAGCCCGGCCCCCTTTGCAGAACTTTCGCTGGATAAGAGTTTGGGTGACGAGATGCGTTCATCGTGATTTTGCTTGATCTTAAGCCTTGTCATATTGCGTTCCTCCGTACCCATTGTTGACGTGTTGATAGTTTTCGGGTCTTTGGCTTTCGGCGTTCATGCAGCCGGTTTGCGTTTGAGCAGGAATGCCTGCAGGGCCTCCTGCACCACTTCGCCGCGCTGATTGAGCACCTTGAGTTCGCGCTTCATCACCCCGCGCTCGGGGTTCGACGTCTCGCGCTTCTCCAGAACCTTGATGCGGGCGTGAATGGTGTCGCCTGGCTTCACCGGCTTGGTGAACTTCAGGCTGTCGAAGCCGAGAAAGGCGATCAGCGTGTCGTCGTAGAGATGGAGCTGGAAGATCAGGCCGGCCGCGATGGCATAGACCAGCGGCCCGTGCACGATGCGGGTGCCGAACGGCGTCGTCTTGCAGTATTCCTCGTTGATGTGCAGCGGGTTGTAGTCGCCGGACAATCCCGCATACATGACCATATCGGCTTCGGTGACGGTTCGCGCCGGACTTTCGAATTCCGCGCCGATATCCCATTCTTCCCAGAAGAGCCCTCGCATTACGCGTTTTCCTTTATTGAACCGGAGTCTTTAGTTAATTTCTTTTCACCGACTGCGCCGCTTTCGTGCAAGCCCGCGATTTCTTCGGCCGTAAGACGCAGCAGTGTCTTGAGAACCGCGTCGGTGTGTTCACCCAGCATCGGCGCCGGCCGCGAAATCGTCTTGCCCATATCCGACATCTTGATGGGGTTACCGGGCAGCCGCACTTTGCCGACCTGGGGATGATCGTATTCGACGATCATCTCGCGCTCCCTGACCGGCGGCTCGGCAAAGGCGGCGTCGATGTTGTTGACCGGCGCCGCCGGCACATCGGCGCCGCGCAGCCGTTCGAGCCAGTCGGCGGTCGTTCGCGTGCGGAAGATCTGCTCCAGCAGCGGCACCAGCACCTGGCGGTTCTTGACCCGGCTCGGATTGTCGGCAAAGCACGGATCGCCGGCAAGATCGGGATGATCGAGCACACTGCACAGTTTGTGCCAGAAGATTTCCTGCCGCGTGGCGACGGCGATATAGCCGTCCGTGGTCGCGAAGGCCTGCCACGGAACGGAATAGTCATGTGCCGAGCCGGGCGGCTTCGGCACTTCGCCGTTGGTCAGCCACATGGTGCCCATGTAGGTTAAAAGGTGCAGCATGGTATCGAACATCGAGATCTCGATGCGGCGCCCTTTGCCGGTGCGTTCCCGGTCGAACAGCGCCGCCAGGATTCCCTTGCTCGAATAAATCCCGCCGCTGATATCGGCGAGCGGAATGCCGACGCGGACCGGCGGCCGCCCGGCCTCGCCGGTGATGGCCATGTGGCCGCTGATCGCCTGGATGTTGAGGTCAAGCGCCGGAAGGTCTTTGTAGGCGCCAGCGCCGCCGAAGCCGGTGACCGAGCAGTGGATGATGCGAGGGTTGATTTTGTTCAGGGTCGGATAATCGATCTGTAGGCGTTCGAGCACGCCGGGGCGGAAATTGTCGATCACGACGTCGGAAATCTTCACCAGGTCATAGAACAGCTGGCGCCCTTCCGCGCTTTTGAGGTTGATGACGACGCTCTGCTTGTTGCGATTGAACGTGAGAAACAGTCCGCTTAATCCTCGGTAAGGCGCGACCGAAGGGATGCGGCCAAGATCGCCCTCCGGCGCCTCGATCTTGATCACTTCGGCCCCGAGGTCCGACAGCACCTGGCTGCCGTAAGTGCCGGCGATGATCTGGCCGAGCTCCAGAATTCTGACGTCCTCGAGCGGATGCGACATCAAGTGCCTTTCTGAAAACCCAAGCGTTCGGTCAAAGTCCCAGTCCCCGCGCGATGATGTTGCGCTGAATTTCCGAAGTCCCGCCGCCGATGACGGCCAGCCGCGAATCCCGGAAAAACCGCTGCATCGGATATTCCATGCAGTAGCCATAGCCGCCGAGAATCTGCAGCCCGAGGTCGGATACCGCTTTGTAGGTCTCGCCTGTGTAGAGCTTCAGCACCGCCGCATCGCTGCGCGTGGCCTGACCCTGCGATAAGAGCCACGCGAAGCGGTAAACCAGGGTGCGCGACACATCCAGCATCACCTTCATGTCCGCGAGTTTGTGCGAGATCGCCTGGAACTGGCCGATCGGCCGCCCGAACTGTTTGCGGTTTTTCGCGTAATCGAGCGCGAAGTCGAACGCCGCGGAGGCCGCACCGGTTCGCGCGGCGGAAAGACAAAGCCGCTCGTACCACAGGTAGGAGTCGACCGCTTCCCAGCCGCGATCGACTTCGCCGAGCACGGCCGAAGCAGGCACCTTAACGCCGCTGTAGAAGACCTGCGTGGTGCCGATGGCGCGTTGGCCCAGGGTCTTGATTTTGCGGACCTCGATTCCGGGTAGTTTGGTGTCGACGAGAAAGTTGGTGATGCCTTGCTGCTTCTTGGCGCCGGTCGACGTGCGCGTCACCAGCAGGCAATAGTCGCTGATATCCATGCCTGAGGTGAAAACCTTCTGGCCGTCGATCACATAGCCGTCGTCGACCGCTTTCGCGCCGGTGGTCAGGGCGGCGGCGTCGGAACCGGATTCCGGCTCGCTGAGACCGAAACAGAACGAAAGCTCGCCACGGGCGATTTTGGGCAGCAGCGCCTGCTTCTGCTCCGGCGTTCCGTGTTGCAATACTGCGTAGCCGCCGTAGGTCAGCGTGCGGAACAGCCACATCGCCAGTTCTTCGAAGTGCCGGCCCGTCTCTTCCAGTAGGATCGCGAGATCGATAGCCGAACCGCCAGTGCCGCCATATTCGGGTGGGATCGGCAGGCCGAACCAGCCGTGCCCGGCAAGCGCCTGATAGGCTTCGCGCGGCGGCCGTGCCTCGTTATCGCACCGCTCGGCATAGTCCGGCGGGCAGACATGATCGAGCAGTTCCTTCGCATGCTCCCGCAAGGTTTCCTGATCCGGCGAAAAAGAAAAATCCATTGTCCGTCACCGCGGCCGGTCGAGGCTGGCGAGTTCGAGCACACGCCGGGCGCGCTGGGCCATGGCGTAGTCCACCAGTTTGCCGTCAACGGAGATAGCTGCAGTGCCGCCTTTTTCCGCAGCCGCAAATTCCGTCACCACCTTTTGGTAATAGGCGACCTCGCCTTCCGGCACGGCGTAAGCGTTTTTGACCGGCGCAATCTGCTTGGGATGAATGACGGTGCGGCCGATATAGCCGAGGCGCGCCGACAGGCGGGAATCCGCGATCAGCCCGGACTCGTCGCTGAGGTCGCTGAACACGCCGTCAAGCGGAAGGATATGGCTGCTGGCGGCGCGGGTATCCAGCAACACCTTGGAGCGCGCGTATAGCAGCTCGGTGCCCTCGATCGACCAGGAGCAACCGAGGTCGGTCTGCAAGTCGCCGTCGCGCGCGCTGCCGAAGCAGGTCGCCGCGACACGCCGCGAAGCCTTGATCAGGTTGAAACAATTGTAGACGCCAAGCGCGTTTTCGATCTGCAGGATGATTTCGGCCGAGCCTTGCTTCATGCCGCGCTGCGCTTCGTGGCTTTCGATCGCCGCGGCGGTTTGCTGCACGTCCTCGACATTTTCCGCCTTGGACAGCAGGACCGCATCGAGCCCGGGCCGCACCACGGCATTGAGATCGTCGAACAGAAGCCCGGTCGTGGCGGCGTTCACGCGAACATAAATCAACGGCCGTACTGACGATGCGGCCGCGGCGTCGATGGTCTTGGTGACCAGCGCGCGAGCCTCGGCCTTGGACGCCAGCGGCACCGAATCCTCCAGGTCGAGAATGACCGCATCGGCCCCGCTTTCCAGCGCCTTGGTCATCACCCGTTCCTTGATCCCGGGAGCAAACAGCGCGGTGCGAACAGGCTTCATGGACGTCTCTCCCCCGCAACACTCGCAGCCTTTTCAAGCGCGATCGCCCGCTTTGAATTACTATAGACTAACTAGTTAGTATAATGCAATATGGCTGCATGATCGAACGCGCGATGACGAAGCCTTCCCGCAAGCGGCGCACGGCGGCTCTGTCCAAAGAGAAGATCCTCAAGGCCGCCATTGCCGAATTTGCCCTCAAGGGCCTCGACGGCGCGCGCGTCGATGAAATCGCGCGGCGTTCGGGCATCAACAAGACCCTGCTCTACCACCACATCGGCAACAAGGATCGCCTGTTCACAGCCGCGATCGAGGCGACATACCAGACCATCCGCGAGCGTCAACGCGATTTCGTGGCGCGCCAGATGGATCCCGAGACCGGCGTGCGCCAGCTCGTGCATCTCCTGATGTCGATCTGGGCCGAGCATCCCGAATACGGAAAACTATTGGCGAGCGAAAATTTCCACGGCGGCAAGCACGTCAAACGCTCGAAGCTTATCGGTGAAATGTATCAGCAGTTGGTCGACGCCTTAAGCGACCTGCTGAAACGCGGCGTGGCGCGCGGAATTTTCCGCCCCGGCATCGACCCGATCGATCTCTACATTTCGATCTCGAGCCTGTCCGCCTATTACGTCGCCCATCAGCACACCCTCAACGCCCTTTTCCACATCGACGTCATGAAGCCACACCGGCTACGGCAGCGGGAAAATCATATCGTCGATATGATCCTGCGCTATGTGCGGCTCAATCCCGACGCCCGGCCCTATGCGACCGATCGAGTCCCGCAAACCCTGACGACAAATCCATGACCCCCAAAACAGGCGAGGAATGAATCATGAAAATCTGGTGGCAGAGCAGCACGCCGATTCACAAGCTGCACGATTACCGCAAGACGCTGACCGCGCATCTCGACAGCGTGAAACGTCCGGACACCGAGATTCACATCAACGGCGTCGACAACGGCTCCATGGACCTGCACTACAACGCCATTGTCGCCATGAACAGCTTTGCGCCGGGCGGCGTGCTCAACAAGATGATCCAGGCCGGCGAAAAGGGTTACGACGCCATCGCGATCGGCTGCTTTCTCGATCCGGCCATGCAGGAAGCGCGCGAAATACTGTCGATTCCGGTGTTCGGCCTGGGCGAGACGTCGATGTTGGCGGCCTGCATGTACGGCTACAAATTTTCGGGCGTCGCCTTCCACGCCAAACAGTCGCAATACTACGACCGCAAGGCGTTCGAATACGGCCTGTCTTCGCGCCATATCCCGTTCGGCGACCTCGGCATAGATTTCAACCAGGTGCAGGACGCATTCACCAGCCCGGACCAGATGCGCGAACGGTTCATCAGTGAGTCACGTCGCCTCGTTAAGCAGGGCGCAGAGGTAATCCTCGCCGCCTGCGCGACGGTCAACGCCATCATCCGCCGGGAAAACCTCAAGGAAGTCGACGGCGCACTGATCCTCGACTGCAATGCCGTGCTGCTCAAGACCACCGAAGCGATGGCCGACCTCAGCAAGAGCATCGGACTGGGCGCGAGCCAACGCTTGCTCTACCAGCGGCCGAAGCGCGCCGCGGTCGACGACTGGAAACGCATCTACAATTTCCGCGCCGAACCGCAACTCAGCGCTTGATCGCTGCCAACAAAAATGGCGGACGTGAACGAAGCGCACGATCCGGCGCGGCGGAGCTGGGTCAAAGCAGCCAACGAAATCGGCTGTGACTTTCCCATTCAAAATCTCCCGTTCGGTATTTTTCGGGCGCCCGGGCGGGACCCGCGTGGCGGCGTCGCTATGGTGGTTATCTATGCACGATTTTCTGACAGCGTGAGCGGCTTCGACCAGGATCAAATAACCTATACAGGGGTTCCGGGAACGGTCAGAGACCGCGAGATCAGCGTCGAACTCACATATGTCGCTCAGATAATATCTGGATGGACGGTGCAGCCGGACTTTCAATACATTTCTCATCCGAACGGTCAGGCTGGCCGCGACGCAGAGGTGGCTGGAATCCGATCGACCTGGAATTATTGACTAATGAATCGGTCAACAAGTTCTTGCAACCGTCTGAAGAGTTACAATAAGGTGTGCCCTAAACCGCTCAAGACTGCAAGAACGGTGGAGCTCTTGAACGGTGCGAAACGTTAGAGTCCTAAAGCGTTTTGTAGTGGTCACCGCTTGGTGTTTTGCAGCAATATTGGCGCCGACTACCGCGACCGCGGGTCCGCCATTCCGCACCGACGATCCCGAGCCCGTAGATTACCAACATTCGGAATTTTACACATTCTCAACGGGTACGCACACCAGCGGCGACACATCAGGCGTCGCACCGGCCTTTGAGTTTAACTACGGCCCCCGAATGGACAGCTACACTTCGGGGCCTCTACCGCATTCGAAGGTCCCGCTGGCGGCGCAACGCAATTCGGATACGGCGATACCGAGGTTGGCTTTAAGTATCGATTTATCAATGAGGAAAAGGACGGCACGCGACCACAAGTCGCCGCTTTTCCGCTCATCGAGTTGCCGACTGGCAATGAAAATAGGGGGTTAGGGGCAGGTCACGTTCGCGCATTCCTGCCAGTTTGGGTGCAGAAAAGTTTTGGCGAATGGACGACTTATGGCGGCGGCGGTTATTGGATTAATCAAGATGATAATCTAGGTGACAAAAATTACTGGTTTGCCGGCTGGCTGCTCGAGCGGAAAGTCACGGAAACATTGACGCTGGGTGGCGAAGTGTTCCATCAGACCTCTGATACCGTTGACGGTGTCGATAGCACCGGATTCAATCTTGGTGGCATTTATAATTTTAATGAACACAATAATTTTTTGTTTTCAGCTGGCCGAGGCTTTCAGCACGCGCCTGAAACAAACCTATACTCTTGGTACGTACCTTGGCAATTCACATATTAAATTCCAGTAGACTCGTTACTGATACCCTGCGTGCGCTCCATGCCGACGCCAACGCGCTGAGGGCAGCAGCATCGATATTCGAACGTGCCGCAAAGACGAGCCTTGATCTCGTGCGGCAACAATTTGATATAGGCTATGCAAACATATTATTGTTGCTAAACGCGCAACAAACGTACCTGCAGGCAAGAATAGCATTGATTCAGACGAGAGCTAATCGCCTATCGGATACCGTAGCACTATTCCAAGCGCTCGGTGGTGGATGGTGGAACCGAGCTGACTTGACATTACCTCAAGCCGCAGACGATCTAAACGTCAAACCCGAGTAAGCGGCGGTGTAATGGGATTGAAACGGAACCGCAGATGGAATTCTTAGGAGTTGGAGCCTTCTATACCAATTCGGCCTGTAAGTTTATCCACTGTCAGCCTTAGTTGGGGCCTGTGTCTGCTATCCGTTTGGCCGCTTAAACGATTATCTTTGGAATTTCAGCTTATGACGCAACGGATCCAGGATCGATGCCAGCTGACATCGTTCACGTAGACGACCCGGTGCTTACGCGCGTCGCTCGCAAAACCACGCCAGCGGCGGCACTCGCCGCGCTCGGGATCGTCTATGGCGACCTCGGGACCAGTCCGCTCTACACGTTGCAGGCAGTCGTCAGCGCGACCGGCGGACACTTTCCCCCAGAGGCGGCGCTCGGCAGCCTCTCGCTGATCTTCTGGGCTCTCATCATTACTATTTCCGTCAAATATTGCTTGTTCGTCATGCGCGCCGACAATCACGGCGAAGGCGGCATCCTGGCACTAATGTCGATGACTGGCGCGAACTGGTACGAGGGCCGGCGCATCCTTATTGTCATGGGGCTGTTCGGGGCGGCGTTGATCTACGGCGACGGCATCATCACGCCGGCCATCTCGGTGTTGAGCGCCCTCGAAGGGCTCAACGTCGCAACCGAGGTGTTCAAGCCACATGTCGTCTCGATGGCGGTCGCGATCCTGCTGGGTCTGTTCGCCGTCCAAAGCCGCGGCACCGCGCAGATCGCCAAGGCATTCGTGCCAGTGATGCTGCTGTGGTTTGCGATCATCGCCGCTTTAGGTGTTGCCGGCATTTCCCGCTATCCCGAGGTGATCGCCGCAGTCGATCCGCGCTACGGGATCGCGCTGCTGACGGGACATGGCTGGAGCGGGATCGCCGTACTCGGCGGGGTCTTTCTGGCGATGACTGGCGGCGAAGCAATGTATGCCGACATGGGCCACATCGGCCGAAATCCGATTCGCACCTCCTGGTACGGGATCGTGCTGCCGGCACTGCTGCTCAATTATGCTGGCCAAGTCGCACTCTTCCTCGGCGATCCGGCTATGGATGGAAATCCGTTCTTCCGGCTGGCGCCATCTTGGTCGGTCTACCCGCTGGTGGGACTTGCCACTATTGCCACGATCATCGCCAGCCAAGCGATCATCACGGGATCGTTCTCGCTGACGCGCCAGGCGATGCAGCTCGGCTGGTTCCCGGGCATGCGGATCCGCCAAACGTCCTCGGAAGAATACGGGCAAATATACGTACCATTTGTGAACTGGACGATGATGGTGCTGACCATTGGGCTCACGGTCAGCTTTGGCAGTTCGGATCGCCTGGCGGGCGCCTACGGCACCGCGGTTTCGACCACCATGCTGCTGACCACCGCGCTGCTTTACAATGTCATGCGCGAGCGCTGGCACTGGCCGGCGGGACCAGCGTTGATAACGAGCGGGCTATTTCTCGCTGTGGATTTCGCGTTCTTTGCGGCCAATCTGTTCAAGATCAAGGAAGGCGGCTGGATCCCACTTGCGTTCGGCACGTTGGTGTTCATCATCATGGTCTCATGGCACTTCGGCTTTGAGGCCATGCGTCACCGCCACACAGTATTGACGGAAACGCCGGATGAGTTCTTCCGCTGACTCAAGCAGGACCATGTCCCGCGCGTGCCCGGCACGGCCGTCTTTCTGACGCGGGTCGCAACCACGACGCCGTTCCTCATTGTCGAGCACGTCGCGCAGATGAGAGCGATGTACGAGACCGCGATCGCGCTGACGGTGAAATTCGATTATATCCCGCGCGTCGCGCCTCGCGACCGTATCGAGTTGGCGAAGCTCGCCGATGGATTTTGGCACATCACCGTGCACTTCGGCTTCGTCCAGATACCTGACATCCCCGCCGCCTTGCGGCAGGCGAAAGATCGCGGGTGTCCGATCAACCTCGAAGACGCGATCTATTTCGGCGCGCGGGATGCCGTGGTCTGCTACAAACGTCGCAGTTGGCTGGTGCACGTCGGTCTGCGCCTGTTCACGCTGATGTTCCGAAATTCAGTCCGGGCAGTGGATCTATTCAAAATTCCTCCGGAGAAATTCGTGGAGATCGGGCGGCAGATTGAGATCTAGAGAATGCCATCGAGATGGATTCTATGGAGCTCCCACAATTCCTTCAGGCCTGCCGGCGCAATTCGCGACATTGCACGTTTGGTTTGAAATTACGACCAACGCGCCGGTCGAGTTCAGCATGCCGCCGCGCTTTTTTTGCCGTGTGTGAATAAGCGCCTAAGAGTGACCCCTCTACTGCAAGGTGGATCAATAACTTAGCGTGCCGATCGGCGTCGGGACCCCGCGCCGATTAGAAGTACTATTCACGATCTTCACCAGGCATTGCGGATTTTCGCTCAATCCTGGGGTGCCGGACCGCACCATCCGGGGAGGTAAATCGCTTCCTGAGTCCTGGCAAACTTCATTGCCATTACGATTGCACGATCAAAATCAAGTTCGACGAGCTTGCGTTTGATTCGCCGACGCAAAAAGTCTGCCCACAGAAATTCACTGAACGGCGTCGTTTCCTTTGCGAAGCCCCCAGCACGTCTCAATTCGCCCGCTAAAGACCGAAAGGGATCGTCAACGAGGCCGCTTACCGATTTCGGAATATCCTTGTAGTCGCGCCGGCAACCCTTGTCGTCGAACGGGTGCATCCAACTGCGATTGTCTAGAACCGTCCAAAAAGTACCCCTGTCGACCATGCTAAGATTAACTACAACCGTAACCAGCACGTCTCTAACTCCCTCCTCGTGAAGTGCACGAGCTAGATGATGATGATCGATAACATAGTGGCAATCGCCGGGACCAAGAATGACTGGAATTACGTGCTTGCCGAGAAACTCCCTCCCTTTCTTGGCCTTTTTCTCACGCCAGCTTTTCCGTTTTGCGCCGACCTCGCGCATACCCACGGTGATCTGGGTTGGGCGAAGGTCTGAGATTTTGACCGACTTAAGAACGGGTTCGCGGACGGCCACCATTGGATGCTCCTCTATATGCCGCGTCTCCGCTTGAGTTTACCGGGCAACGCGCAGAGTAGTGATCGCTTCTTCAACGCTATGGACGAGATGATCTTTCCCCAAAAGATCAGTAATCCCGAAGCGGAGAAACGCATCCTGGGCGCGAACAGATTCCAGTCGGGCCACGGCAAAGTCGACTCCGCTCCTACGGCACTCTTTTATGACATCGACGAGGATGTTTGAAGCGCTGTAGTCGATCTCAACAATACTACTGGCTTCGAGAACAAACAGGTTGATAGCGCCTGCCTCGCGTTTAATGGCATCGAGAATGCCACGCCGGAAGTCGTATGCGTTGAGAAATGAAAGCGGAGCTTGAAAGCCCATCACCATGACGCTGCGTTGTTTTTCGGTCTTAATCGTCTTGCCCGGCGGCCACCAGATCGTCGTTCCTGTGACGCGCTCGAATACGATCGGACGAGCTCGCGTGACGATGAAAATACCATGCAGCAAAGAAAGGAAAATGCCGATCGCAACACCTGTTTGGATCGGGAAAATGACGATAGCAGCGAGCGTCGCTAGCGCCAGTGAAAATTCGGCAATGGATTGCTTAAATATGTCAGCGAAGACCCGCATACGGAAAATACGTTGCGCGATAAAAAGCAAAACGCCAGCCAGCGCCGCCTTGGGAACGTGTGTTAGAAGCGCCGCGCCGAAGGCGATCAGGGCGAGTACGATTGCTGCTGCGAACAGGCTGACGAGCTGTGAACGTCCCCCGGCTTGAGCGACGATAGCCGTGCGGGGCGGGCTAGCATTCACCGGGAACGCACCAAGGAGGCTCGCAACCACACTGCCGACGCCAACTCCGATAAAGTCGCGATCGACGTCCGGCGGCTCACCTTGCTCGGAAAAGGAACGCGTCGTCGCTGCAGTTTGCATCATGATGACCAGCGCAATTATGATCGCCAGTGGCACTACGTGGACTACAGACTGAAAATCGGCGGCCGGAATTGAGAGATGCGGCAAGTCAGATGCCACATGCCCAATCTCCGATACGCCAACCCGGTCCAAGTGCAGTGTGACGGTCGCCAGCGTCGCCAGCGCGAGCCCAATCAGAGCGCCGGGAATGCGAGGGTTCAGTGCCTCGCAAATGATGGTGAGCGTCAGAACGCCCAATCCGATCGCCACCGCGAATGGATTGATATCGTTTATGTGGGCGATCAGCGCCGCTACGCGATCATAAACCAAGCCTTGCGTCTCCGCGACGCCAAGCAACGCCGGCGCCTGCGACAAGAGGATATGGATGGCGATGCCGGCGAGAAACCCGGTGGTAACCGGTACAGAGAGCAGGTCTGCAATCCAGCCAAGACGGAAGAAGCCAGCGACGATCAGGATTATGCCGACCAAAAGTGCCAAAACGCCGGCGAGAGCCGCATATTCCGGGGCGGTCGACACGGCCAGCAGACCCAGGCCACCGGCGAAGATGGGCGTAATCGTGGAATCCGCGCCTGCTGACAGGTAACGGCTCGCTCCGAAGGCAGCGAAAGCCAGCGAGCCGGCAATGAAGGCGAACAATCCAATCTGCGGCGCGAACGCGCCCAGCCGGGCCGTCGCGATTTGTTCGGGAATCGCAATTGCGCAAAGCGTGAGGCCACCGACTAGGTCGTATGGCAAATCCGCCATCGTCCAGCCGCGCAAGGAACGGAACACAGGCCAAGAACGCTTGCCGGCCAGCGCGGCGTTCGATCTCGCGGAATCCGTCACTGCGATCTCTCGCTCATTCGAACGCTGTAATTCTGCAAAATTCGTCCAGGATGCGCCCGGACAAGCTTCATTCAGTATGACTCGCTAGCTGCAACATGTCGATGAAGGGCTATACCCGCTAATGGAATGGTCCGGGCGTGCTCCTGCCTCGCCAGCATTTTAAGCTGGCAACGGTTGAGTTCGTTCCATCAGATGGTTCTCCTGAGGTTGTCGTAACGGGAACAATCGGCGATGGGCGCGTGACGCAGCGTCAGCGCGGCCGGCGTGGCAATCATGATTGGCGGGCTGGGATCGTGCTGGCGGGCCAGGATGTTGAGGGCGACGTCGGCGGAGTGAACGCTTTGGGCGATGGCCTCGGCGCAGGCAGCCTCGACTGCCGGCAGCCCGTCAGTGAGCACTGCGGTGAGAATGCCGATCATCTGCCGATTGCCGTCGGCGGCGGCGGCGAGCTTACGCCGCACACGCTCCATCACGGCCGGCAGGACCCAGTTCTTGACGGGCGCGCCGTTGCGCAAGGCGCCGGGCTTGCGGGCGAGCACCGGGACGTAATGCCAATGGTCATAGACCGTATCGCCGCGACCGAACGAGCGGGGATGCTCAGCGACGATCTGCCCGTCCTGGCGGATGACGATGCGGTCGGCATAGGCATGGACCTCGACGGGCCGTCAAACCGCGCTGGCCGCCACCGAGTACTTGTTGTTGTCGAAGCGCACCAGATAGGTCTTCGAGACCGATGCAGGCACTGCGTGGAATCCATCGAACCAGCCGGCATAGGGAACGAGCTTCGGCCGTTCCGCCTCGAACACCTGCCACACCGTCTGCTCCGTCTGTTCCGGGTGGCGATGTGCCTTGGCGTAGGCGATGCATTTATCGAGCAGCCAGGCGTTCAGTTCAACGTAGTTCTTGAGTCGCAGCCGGGGCATGAAAAATCGCTCGCGGACGAGCCCCACCTGGTTCTCGACCTGACCCTTCTCTCAGCCGGATGCCGGCGTGCAGGCGACCGGGTCAACGAGGTAATGACTGCGCATCTGCAGGAATCGACGATTGTAGAGACGCTCCTTGCCGACGAGGATGGTCGTTGCCGCCGTCTTCATGTTGTCGTAGATGCCACGCTGGCATGTGCCCTTGAACAGGGCGAATGCCCGGTCGTGGGCGTCGAACACCATCTCTTGCGTCTCGCGCGGATAGGCGCGCACGAACAGCATGCGGCTATGGCAGAGCCGAACGTGCGCCACCTTCACGGTTACCGTCATGCCATTTAGCCGTACGGCATCGTAGCCGCGGCCATAACCGCAGCCGTGTAGTTCCTCACATAGGCGGATCAGCGTCAGGCGCTCTCGAGAGGCCTTCCCTTCATTCGCCAACAGCAACTGATCGAGCTTGTCGCTCCAAGGCCCGATCTTCGGAAGCGGTTGCGCCTCTCGTTCGTAGCGGAACTCAGTCGCCTCCGAACGGATAACCTTCCGTACGACCTTCCGGGAGACGCCGAGATCACGGCATATCGCCTTGATCGGCTGGCCGTGCACGAAATACGCGCGACGAATCTTTGCAATCGTCTCCACGACCAGCATTCCAATCTCGGCTCCCATGAAAAATGGAAGCCAGTGTGGACCCTCAGTGCCGGGGTCCCGATTGGACGCCGATCACCCCGAAAACGGGGTCCTTATTCCATGCCGAAACACACAGCACGCAAGTTATCGACATGATCGCCGCCGATATGTTCGGCTAATGAGACTCAGTCTAGCATTTGGTACCTTGCCGATGTTTGAGGAAACCCGATCCATGCGGCGAGGTGCCGACCTGAGGTGAAGGCGCCGGGGTCGGGCACCAATGCCTGGATCGTTGCCGCAGTGATCGGCCCAATACCAGGGATTGTTGCAGGCCGCCGCATGGTATCGTCCCGACGGACCTCGTCGTCATGGTCTCGCGGATCAAATGCGATATGGGGCGCCGCTCTAAAACTGCCAGTGAAACCGCGCGGCAAAAACATTTACCGGCCCGCGGTCAGCATTGTAGGCCGGATTGGCGATGAACTGGTAGTCGACGCTGACCTTCGTGGAAGAGGAAATTGCGTAGCTGTAATATGCCTCGATGATCTTTTCGAGACCGGGATTCGGCAGCTGTCCGTCGCCGACGAGGATTCCCAAGCCTCCGGCGTTCAAAAAGGCCTCGTGCACACCGGAAATTCCATTAACGACGCCGGCAATTCCAATCGTGTCGTCCGGCCGGCCCCATTGTTTGCCGGAGATTGAGACGCCTCCCGATACGGTGCGGTCGATGTCGGTGAAATCCCACGGCTCGACGTTGCCGTCGGCCCAGCCAGCCCGCGCGAACACGCCCCAATTTTCCGAAACTTGCTGCTCCAGGTTGAGGCTCACGCCGGGCCGGCTGGCATAGGTGCGAACTGCGTTGATGTCGGCGGGCTGACCGGTAGCTGCGGCGAGATTGATTGCATCCTGGAAACTTCCCATGTCCCCCCGGATGAGAAAGCCGGTGATCTTGAGCTTGCCGGGTTGTCCCCACAGCTCATGCCGTTCCTCGATTTCCCCGACCAACTGGAATTGGCTGAAGGTTGGGTCGAGACCGTAGGCGGCGGGGCTATTCCCGCCGGCAGGTGTTGCCGACGTGTCGAAAATTCCGCCGCGCAATGTCCAGCGGCCCAGGTACCACTCGGCGGCCGCGCCATAGGTGTAGCCCCAGCCGTCGCCGGCGTAATCGAAAGAGCCAGCATTGACAACCGACCAGTTAAGGAAATCGGTTTTGGGATTATTCGCGTATTTGTTGGTGTCGAATAGGTCGGTGATGGCAAACTTGCCGATCGTCAGCACCAGGCGGTTTTCCGTCTGCGAACCGGCGAACTGATTGATGTCGGCGTCCACCTTCTGGGTTTCGCCGCCGAGATCGATTGTCTGCCGAACGAAATAGCGCTGCACTCGCGCGTAGGGATAGTCAGAGCCGAGCTTGTAGGACTCGGCGCTCGGAAATCCGGCCACCCCGTGCGTGTCCGCGAAACCGAAGCCTTGATCGATCTCCGGATTGATCCACAGCTCGGCGCCTTGCCACAGCCGCAGGCCGGCATAGAGCGTAGTATCCCAGGTCTCGCGGCCCTGCGCACTGCCGGACAGACTATTGGTACCCGTATAGGGTGCTCGAAACGAAGGATAGGCTTGCTCGACGAATGTAGTCTGGCCGTGAAGATTGATACGGTCCGAGTCCAGTGAGGTCGGCACCGTCGCGGCCTCGTTGGCTGGCGTTGCATCGTTGCCGAATTGATAGTTCAAGCCCGCGCGCAACTCCTGAAGGGAGAAATCGGAATTGAACCGCTGCGCCACGCCCGGGAAAGTTGCGCGGCTGATGCCGTAGTCGGTGAACAGATATTCGAGTCGCGCGGTCCAGTTCTTCGCCACCGGGACCTCGACCCCGGCCCCAGCTGCCCAGCCCAACCGCCACAAAAAGGGCGATTCGGTCGTGCCGCTGGCCAGTTGCGTCAGCGACAGTTGGTCGTAAGTCCAGGCGAAACCGCCTGTCGCATAAAAGAGCCAGTTTCCGGGAGCAAAACCGATGCGGCCCCGCACGGTGCCGGAAGAGACGACCGTCTCGCTATAGCTCTCTGCGCCGATCGTTGGCGAAGTAAACGTCGAGGTGCCGCCAATGGAGATTCCGGCGAGATTTGGAAAGGCCGGGAAAGATGCATCGGTCTCGACCCCGATGACGATGCGGTTCGGGAGCATGTAGTTATAGCCGGCTTGAAGACCCGCAAAGAAGCTTCCCGCTTCGGCGAAGGTGTCGACTGGTTGCGACAGGTTGATCGAGCCGGAGATACCGGGCGCTGTCCAATTCGAGCTTCCCCAAGCATAGCCGAGATGGCCGCCCGCATAGAAGCCCGTCCAGTTATAATCCAAGGGGACCGCATACTCAGTCGGCGGAATGTCGGTAGCTTTCGCGCGATCAGCCGCTACGATTCCGATGAACGCAAAACTTCCGATCAGGATCCTTATTATAATGGCGCCGCTCACCGCCGGGGATTTTGCTATTGTCCTGGGCTTTGGCGTCACCCCTGCAAATCCTACGACCATGGGTCTCTCTCTGTGCCGTCAATCCATGACAGTTGGATGACTGAAGAGGAAGTTGGAAAAGCCAGAAGCTAAACCTAGTGGCTTAGCCGATCAATTGCGGGCTCTATCTGACAAATGCCTGCCGACCGATTGAACTCGTCCATCGGAGAATTCGGATTGCTTGCTGCCGCTTTAACTTCTGCGGGGCGAGTAAACTTAGGTGTTCATCCATCTCGAGTCTCCTCATGAGTCTTCAGACCTTGATATTCAGATTGTCGCACCGGATTGTTAGTCGGAATTTGAAGCGACGTTTTGTGTACCCAGCGGCTCGCGACTCTCGGCATCGAGTTGAACCTCAGCCTGCCAGCGAGCGGCCGAAACCGTGGGTTCGAGACTGAGCCGGCCCACAATCTTTTCGACGTCGGCGTCGACGCGCTGTGGCGCCGTTACAGAAGCGGTTACGGCAACGCGCATTCCTGCATCGAGATCGTTGCTATCAAGGCGGCGAAGAGCCAGACTGCTTCCCGCAAGAGCCTGCAAGAGGAGGGCGCGGATGTGCGCCTCATCCGGGCTGCGGCAGGTCACCGACACAACATATCCGATCTCAAGTTCGGTCGAGGCAAGAGTCTGCCGGTTGATAAATTTGACGATGGGCCGCAACAGAAGGTTTACGAATACGACGAACCCTGTCGCCAGCGCTGCGTATAGCGGATACCCCGAACCTGCCAGGACACCGACTGCTGCCGAGCACCAAAGCGTGGCCGCCGTATTGAGCCCGCGGACGCTCAGCCCTTCGCGAAAAATCAGTCCTGCTCCAAGAAACCCGATGCCAGAGACAATCAGAGCCGCCATCCGGGTCGGACTATCCTCTCCTGGCACGAGAGCTGCGAATGTAACAAAGGTCGCGGCCCCGAGAGCCACCAAAGTATTGGTGCGAAGGCCCGCCAAGCGGTTTCGCCACTGACGCTCGAAGCCAATGACCGCACTGAGAGCCAGAGCAGCAGCAAGGTTGATCGCGGCGTGTTCGATTGAAAGCGTCAAGTTGGGGTTCCCCCGTCCGGGTCTTTGTGGCCACGACTTGATTTAGGAATAGCCTAAAGAAAATAGGGTGTCGCACGACAGCCACGGTTTTGGTAATTCACTCCTTTTCCTCTTCTCCTCGAAATGCTGTAAATTAATCGCCATTTCCTTTTAGAGCGGCAGCCAACAAAGAAGCCCCGACCTTTCGGTCGAGGCTTCTAGGGCAATCACAAAGCGGAGCTAGCGTGATGTCA
>Ga0182024_10006451_pt1 | contig 25755 bp, 22 predicted proteins | sample P32metaG_FD_120480 | JGI IMG/M metagenome (GOLD analysis project Ga0182024, IMG submission 120480) | Permafrost microbial communities from Stordalen Mire, Sweden - P3-2 metaG (Illumina Assembly) | ecosystem: Environmental > Terrestrial > Soil > Wetlands > Permafrost | place: Sweden: Stordalen...
CCGCGTCCGCCGCAAACGCCAGCGTCTTCCTTCAAACGGCTTTATCGAACGCGCGCCGAGAACCGTGCCCCCCTTCGCCTGTTCGCGAAAACGCGCGTCCGATAAAGCACTAACGTTTATCAGAGTTGGCGGCCAGCACCCGTGATCCCCCTGACGCTTCCTTACTAATACTCCAAATTTACCGCGAGCTGGATTTGGCGGGGGCCGATTTCCTGAATCGGCTGGCCAAATCCGGGAAGCGGAACGGCACCGGTGCCGAAAAAGGGGTTGATCGCGGTAGCGCTTACATGGTTGAAAAGGTTAAAGAATTGTGCGACTAGATCCACGTGACGGTATTCGCCGAGCTTTACAGTCTTGACCACGGCGAAGTCCACATTCGCCAGTCCTGGAGTCTGCAAGGAATCGCGCGCAAGACCTAACGGCCGCGCAGAGAGTGGGAACGCGTCGCTGCGGTTCGAATTGAGGCCCACGAGTGGATCGACGGGACGGCCAGTGCCCAGGGTAATAATCGGCACGAGTTCAATTTCTCCCGGAATAGGCAAGTTCCAAAGCGAGCTAAGAACAAATCGCTGCTGCTGATTTTGACGCGAGATGGCGTGTTCCGCTGCGAGATCGAATGGGTTTTGCGGCTGCTCGTCGAAATCCGAGGCGTCGTCAGTGGTCTTCGAAAGGGTGTAGCTGGCCGTGAGTTCAAAGCCTTGGGCCATGCGCCGGTTGAGCGTGAACGAAAGGCCGTTATAGGTGGAGTTCGCGGAATCGTCGATCTGATAGATATCATCGAACTGCGGGTTCTGGCGGCCGGGGCCAAAGACCAGGTTTCCAATTTGCTGCGCTGTTGGATTCGAGATCCCCAGGCTGGCCGCATTCGCGAGGGTCAGGACGACCGGGGGCAAGAGGTTCACGTTGAGCGTTCGCGGCAACTTGACGCCACGAACAAACAAATAGTCGGCCCGCAGGGTTAAGTTGTTTGCGAGAAGATATTCGGCGCCGACGTTGGCCTGTTGACTGTACGGCGTGGCCATGTGCGGATCGGCCTGAAAGATGGAGGGCGAGATTCCGGGCGCGGGGGCGGCCTGCGAGCCACCCGCCGCTGCGGCAAAGAGATTTGCCGCCGCGCTTCCATCAACCACCTGCTCGAATCCTTGCGAACCATTCATTTCGATGGCTCGCGTCAGATTCGCGAGCACATAGCGGTCATAGAAGATTCCATATCCCGCCCGCACGACCCACTTGGTGGATGGACTCCACGCCAGGCCAATTCGCGGGCTGAAATTATTTGTGTCCTGATTGAACACCGACGGCAGGCTCTCGAAGTCGTACCGTACGCCGAGGTCGACCGTAAATCGCCGGGCGATAGACCAATGATCCTCCGCGAATCCGCCGAAATTCGTCACCGAAACATTTACTGCGGGATTTCCGAACGCCTGCCGAAACTGATCCGCATTCGCTGCGAAGAAGTCAGCGAGAGAGCCGAAAAGGTAGAGGCCCCCAAAACCGTCCAGCACGGTCGCGCCTAGACTAACATGGTTTACCGTGCCGCCTACCTTCCATAGATGCTGGCCTCTCGTCTTGATGTAGCTATAGCTCCCCTGGTAGTGGTTTTCCGTGCGACTGCTATTGCCATTATAGGGTCGCCCAAAATCGACCAGACCATTGATATCGATTTCGGGGTCGGTCGCGTCGTTTGTGCGCAAGACGGCATGGCGCGTTGCCGCCTGGAAACGTAAGTCCCCAACGCCGCCGGAACCGAAGATAGTGACCAGGGAGCCCGCTACATCGTTGTCGTCGGTGAAGCTACTGCCCCGCATGCTGGCGTCGTCGAGCGCCGTTGTGTTGAAGGCATTGCCTGCTACCCGGTTGTTAGTGAAGGCGTAGCGCAGCATCAAGGAATTCCGCGTACTAATCTGGTAGTTGAGTTTTCCCGACGCTTCGGTTTCCGCGCGCGCGATCGGGGAAAAACCGGCAGTGATCTGGCGGATATTCAAGCGGGCAAAGGAGCCGGTCGCCAGAAAAGCATTGATGGCCGAGGCCAGGGAGGGATCTATGTCGGAGCCGGTTTGGCCGCGATTGCTTTCCTGCTCGATGGCCGCATGAAAGAACGCGCGATTCTTAATGATCGGTCCGCCAATGGAAGACCCGATGCGATAGCGGCGGAAGGCTGGCTTGCCGGGCGTGGTTTGGAAGGGATCGCGAGCGTTCAGCACGGAATCTTGGAAATAAATGTAGGCGTCCCCATGGATTACGTTAGCACCCGTGCGCGTCACTACGTTGATCGAGCCGCCTGAAGCACCGCCGTATTCCGCCGATAGCCCATTGTTCACCACCTGATATTCTTGGACATCTTCCGGTGAAAGCTCGGTGCGACTCGAACCGGTGTATTCGTCGTTGTTGTCGAGTCCATCGACGGAAATATTATTGCTTCGCGGGCGCAGGCCGCCGAAGGTGAAGCCGCTATCGGCGAGCGCGTAGCGTGAGCCGGTCGCACTGCCCTGGGACGAAGGAGAACTGGTCACGCCAGGCATGGTAAGGACAAAGTCCAAGGAGTTGCGGCTGAGCACGGGCAGATCTTCGATCCTGTCGCGGTCGATGGCGGAAGTGACAGAAGTTTGTGTCGGGTCAATGGGCGACGGTTGCGCGGATACCGTCACTTGGGTTGTGACGCTGGCCGGTGGCAGGACGACGTCCAAATGCGCGGTCGTGCCGACGTCGAGATCAACTCCAGTATGCAGGTAGGGCGCAAACCCGGGATTCTCGATGCGAATCTCGTAGGTGCCCACTGGAAGATCGGTCGCGCGGAAGAAACCTTGGCCATCAGCAGCAACTGTCCGAGCCTGGTTTGTTTCGGTTTGCCGCAAAGTGACTTTGACGCCGGGAATTCGAGCCCTGGAAGCATCACTGATCGTTCCCTCCAGTGTGCCGCTGGTCTTCAACGTCTGCGCCCCGGACGGGGCCACACCCATCAGCGCGAGCAGAAGCACAAGGCAAGCCCGGCCCGCCACACGGTTCGCCGACAGTGTTTGGTGACACTTAAGCAAAAAGTTCAAGAGGCACACCCCCGAAGAAAATGGATTCAAGCCAGCTACGTATATAACGGCCTGTCGTCGCAAGTCGAGGAGGAACTCGAAAAACGAAGTTCAGTCCCGGCCTGAAGGTCCACCTCAACGTGATCCAAGGTACTCAGGTGGGAAGAAAGATAGACAGGAAACCACCGGCACAGCCTAGACCGGCGTGTTTCAGCGTTGTGTGGACGCCGCGCGAAACCGAACGCTAGTTCGACTTCGACGGCACGATCGAGATTGAGGAAGCGATGATAGTGTTGCCCGGAATGGTCCCCTGCGCGGTAACCAGTTGAGCGCCATCGCCGATGGTCCCGGTAACGGTGACCATTTTGGCGGCGTACTTGGCGGCCTCGGCCTGCGGATTCAGGATGTACAGCCTGTTATTTACGACGTCGAAGAGCGCGTATTTCGCGCCTTTATTTTGCAAGCACAGGTTGGTGCACGCGACCGTGGGTGCTTCGGTGGCGCGGTGCAAGCCGCACCAAGTGTCGGTTACGTAGCCCTTCCAGGTTTCCGTTTTGGTATTTGCCGCTGCCAGGAAATTCAACGCGCCGGCGACGAGAAACACTGCAGACGCCGCGAAAATTCGCTTGCTCATGGCTGCTGCCCTCCCGGGGTCACGGTATTGATGGCCGTGACCGATTGCCTTCTAGGAGCCTGCCAGAGTTTAGCACCGCATCCACACACTGTGAAGCTGTTGACCGAAAGGGTGCAAGGGTGAACGTGCTGAGGACCGATTCGACGATGGATTCCGCCCGATCGGTCCTGCCGGAAACTGGCCGACTATTCTTGGCTCGGCTGCCTTGCCACGCATGTTAAAATAGCCTGTGAGTCGCGAAAGCCTCATCACCAATCCTGATATCCACCCAGCCCCCCGTGGCCGCGCCGGAATCAGAACCCTCGCCGAAGACGCGCCGCCGCGCGATTTCCAACCGCCTCCCAACACCACAAAAAATGACCCCCTTTGTTTTGATATTGATACAAACTCCTTTTGCCGCAACTCCCCTGTTTTGACATTGATGCAAACTGCCCGGGGGGTGTGCCCCCCTCCCGCCAACTCCTGTTTTATCAGGCAATTACGAAACGCCCCTTCGCCTGGCATCGACCTCGCACCTCCCCAAGACGCCAAAAGCATCGCTTGCCATGCTGGTGCGACAGCGGTCTGCTATGGCCCGGAAGTCTCGCCGCTCCCCGCGGCAGGCAGTCATGAGCATGAAGGTTGGTCGCAGACCAACGATCCGAGAAACCCCTCAGCCGCCTTTCTCGATCCGATTCCTCACACGTATCGCCTTGCCACCCTGTCCAGCGCCGTTGATCTTCACGTCGCATCATCCCACCGAGCAAACCCCTCCGCCGTTTCCAACGGCATACGAGCCGTCACTCCGATTCGCTTGGCAACTCCCACCCCCGGGTCTAGTATCCTAGTCAGGGACAGTCGGAACCTGCCCATGAAGATGAGGGTGTACACCATGCCCAAGCCCCGGGTCGTCCCGGCGAAATTGCTGCGGTCCGCCGCAATCTACTGCGCGGTTATGGTCGCGGCCTGTTGCGTGGTTCGCGCGCAAGCGCCGCCGCGCCCGCAGACTCTCCCGCAAACGGTCAGGCGCGCCGCCTTCCGCGCCGTCTCCTACGACGTCACCGCGTCGCTATCCCCAATCGATCAGACGCTTTCAGCCCGCGCCATCGTCGAATTCGAGGCCAGTGAACCTTCGCGCAATCTCGAATGCGAGCTGCACCCGAACTTGCACCTGAGCGATGTCCTGGACGCCAATGGCACGCCCATTGCTTTCGAGCGCGACGAAATCAACGAGCTTGTCGTGCGCGTAACGCTGCCCAATCCCGTTGGCACGGGTCAGCGCACCAAGCTCACTTTCGTGTATTCCGGTCCTCTCGCCAACGAAGAAAGCAGCCCCGTGCCAGGCATGCGCCTGGCATCGATCGGAAACGACGGCATCTATTTGCTTCTGCCCGCGCGCTGGTTCCCGCTCACCGGATACCCCTCGAACCGTTACACCGGCGTGTTCCACATCGAAGTGCCGCAGAATTTCACGGTTGTAGGCACCGGAGTCGCCGAGGCGCCCAAGGCCTCAGCATCAAGCGTAGCCGCCGCTCCGGCACCAGCGCCCTCCACCCCTGCGTCCCAGCGATCCTTGCCCATGCGGCCATTGGGCAACCAGATTCCGCAGGCGCCGGCTCGCACTCTCTATACCTTTCGCGTGGACCGCCCGCAGGCCGCCGGAACTTTCGTAGCAAGTGCCTTGCAGCTTGTTCCCGTCAAAGCCGAGGGGCTGAACATTTCGGTCTACGTGCCATCCAGCGCGGCAACTACGGCGCAGCCCTACGGCGAATCCGTAGCTCGCTCCGTCGGGATCTTCTCCGACATGTTTGGACCGCTCGCCCAGCCCAATCTCGCTGTCGTCCAGATCCCCGACGGTACCCTGCCAAGTTTTCCAGCGCCTGGCCTGTTGCTCGTCAGCCAGCGGGAATGGTCGGCGATGCCCAATAACCGCCTGCTGGCGAATCTCGTGTCCTCGCAGTGGTGGGGCAATCAGGTGATGCCGGCCTCCGCCTCTGACACATGGCTCACCGATGGCCTTTCCCGCTATTGCGAGGCGCTGTACGTCGAACAAGCAACTAGCAAAGAGGGCCTCGACCAGACCCTCGACGATTTCGCTATCGGCGCGCTCATGTACGAAAGCTCTGCCCCCATTGCCGAAGCCGGCCGCTTGGTCCCCTTTTCGCCCGAGTATCAGTCCGTGGTCGTCAATAAAGGCGCGGAGATTTTCCACATGCTTCGCGGACAGCTCGGCGATTCCAATTTCTTTGCCCTCCTCAAGGATTTCGCCACGCAGTACTCCGGCAAGTGGGCCAGCATCGACAATTTCGAGCAGATGGCCGAAGCGCGCGGCAGCCAGATAAAGGTCACCGCCATAGCATCCACCTCGGTGGACACCTCCGACGACGCCTCCGGCCCGCCCGTTCTCAAGCATGCTGCGGCCGCGACCGACGCCGCGCCGGCGTCCGCGCCCGTCATCGGCAACGCTCCCAGCGCTTCCAGCGCCGATTCCGGAACCTTGAATTTGCGGCCTTTCTTTGCCCAATGGGTGCGCTCCACCGGCGTCCCCGAATTCTCGGTGGACTACACCGTATTCCGCACCAAAGCTGGCTTCCAAATCGTGGGCAAGGTAAAGCAGAGTCTCGACTTCTTCCGCATGCCGGTGGAACTCGAAATCCAGACGGAAGGCAATCCGGAAATCAAAACCATTGAGATCTCCGGCAGGGAGTCCGACTTCAACCTGGACGTCTTCGGCCGGCCCAAGCCCAATGGCATTGTGCTGGACCCGCACGACTACATCCTCAAGTCCAGCGACCGCCTCCACGTCCGCTCGATTATCGCGCGCGGCGAAGCCCTGGCCGAGCAAGGCCGCTTCTATGACGCCATCCAGCAGTATTCCCAGGCGCTGGATCTGCAGAAAAACAATTCGCTAGCCGACTTCCGCATGGCCGAAGCATTCTTCTACCAGAAGAACTACTCGGCCGCCGCCAACGCCTTCCGCGACGCGCTCGATGGGGATTTGGATCAGAGTTACAAATGGGTTGAGGTCTGGTCGCACATCTACCTCGGGAAGATTTACGACCTCGCAGGGGATCGCACGCGAGCCGTCAACGAGTACAACAAAGCGGAACAGACCAATAACGATACCGGCGGCGCCCAAGAAGAAGCTCAAAAATATATCACCCAGCCGTACACCGAAGGCTCTCAATCGGCCGGCGCAGTAGGGACCCAATCGTCGGCGTCCACGGCGACTCCCTCCTCATCGTCCGGCTCGTCCGCGTCCGGCTCGTCCGCGTCCACTCCGGCCTCGGACTCTACAACCGATCACCCGGTGCTGAAACGCAAAACGGAGTGAGCCGCGCCTGCGCGACTCCCTTCTGCTGCACAAAAACGTAAAACGTCTCGCCCATCCCTTCGGGATGAATGAGCGTCTTCAGTAAGAGTCGCGAACGAATGCGTTCCACCTCGCCCGCGCCCGGCTCGTACAAATCAGCAAATTCATTCGCCTCGCCAAGCGCCACAAGAAATTGCATCTGACTCACGCAGCCGCTGCGCGTCAGCCCCGCGCGGCGGCCCCACAGATCGAGCGCGGTGAAATTGACGTGCGCCGTTAAATCCTGCTCGCCCGGCACGCGCAGAAACTCCTCCGTCGCGCGGTGTTGCGAATAGGCCAGCAGAGTGCCCCGCATGTGCCGCTCGTCGTAAAGCTCCGCCGCTTCGCGGCCGTAATCCACCGTAAGGACGAACCCGCGCCCCAATCGCTTCCCTGCTTCTACGATCCACCGGCAAGCCTCCAGGCCAACTTCTGCCTGCTGTCCCTCCCGTAGCGTGACGCCCTGTTCGCGGAAGTACGATTCCAATGTGCCGGTCGAGAGCGGCCCCAGTTTCTCGACGAGTTCCTCGCCAGCGGAAGCCACGTAAACTTCCTGCAGCGCTCCGTTCCGAACAATCACGCGGTGAACGGGCAAGGCGTCGAGCAATTCGTTCGAGAAGATGCAACCGGCGGGAATTTCTAGCGGAAGCTCAGCGGCCGAAATGCCGCGCCCTCGCGAAACATGGGCGGCCAGAATCGCAGCGTGTTCGCCGCGGCGCGCGGTCGACTGTTCGACCGCAAAGTAGCGCAACGCCTCGTAAAACGATCCGAGCTCTCGTGCGGCGAAATCCAGCACCTGCGACGCCAGCCGGCCCGTGCCTGCAGCCACCTCTACGGCCCAAAACTCCGCAGGCCGCCTGAGCGCTTCCCACATCTCCGCCAATTGGCGCGCCAGCAGACGCCCGAAAATCGGATGGACATCCACGCTGGTATAGAAATCAGTAAAGCGCTGCGATTCTTTGCGGTTGTAGTAGCCAAATTCAGAATGATACAAGCATTCGCGCATGAACTCGGCGAACGGAATCGGCCCATCCCGATGGATACGATCCGCGAGGATCCGCGCCAGGGGAGTCGCAACCGCCGGCGTCTTCATGCGTCTTTCCGTTGCGGGTTGCAGGTGAACATCTCGATTACGTAGTCATGCAAGCAGTCATAGAGCTGCCGCTGAAATGTCCAGGGAAACTGCGAGTGTTCGATCTCGCGCGGTTGCAGGATGAATTCGTAGGTGTGCACCTCGACGCCCGTCGGCTTGAAACGAATCTGGACGGCAACGCCGTTTGGCGCGGCGTTAGCCTCAAAATCGAAAAGGGGGTGCTCGTAGCGGGCCAGCTCGCGGCGAACATTCTCCAGCAGATCGCTCGATGGAATAGGCGCGCGGCCGGGGGGAGATGGAGACTGCATTTCAGCGCTCAGACGGACTCAGCCGGGGCCTCGGCGAACTCGCCGCGCTCCTTCATGTCGTGCTTGGCTTTTTCAAACGTCGCCAGAGCCTTGGCGTCGTAAAGCACGAAGCGAATTTGCTCGAGTGAACTGGGGCCTTTCAGATGTTTTACCGCCTCGTGGAGCATGATGTCCGCGCACTCGGAAAGAGGAAACCCGCCGATGCCCGTGCCCACCGCCGGAATCGCAATCGTTCGTAGTCCCCGCTCGGACGCGATGCGCAGCGCATGTGCCGTCGAGCCCCGCAAAGCCCGCGCGGTGGTATGCCCGCCTAGCTCCATGCTGGCCGCGTGAATAATGTGGCGCGCCTTGAGCTTGCCGCCCGAAGTAATCGCCGCGCCCCCAAAAGGTATCGTCCCGATCTGGTTGCACTCCTGCTGGATCGAGTCGCCGCCTTTGCGGCGAATGACGCCCGCCAAACCTCCGCCCAATTGCAGCTCGTTATTCGCGGCGTTGACGATGGCGTCAACGCTCATCTCCGTAAGGTCGCCCTGCTCCAAAACGATTTTTTCGTCAATACTCATAGCCCAATCATAGCAAACACCGGCGTGCGCAGCCTCACCGCTTCATAAGCTGCGCATTTCTAACTCGCCAGCTTCTCCAGTTCCTCGGGATCGAAGCCCAGCACGATCCGGCCGCCGCGAATCACCACGGGCCGCCGAATCAGGTTCGGCTCGGCCGCCATTAGGCGCAAGGCTTCCCCCCGCGCCGGAGGCTGCTCACCCATCTTCTGCCGGCGATAAACTTCGTTGCGCGGATTCAAGAATTTCCGATAGTCGCGGTCGCCGATCAACTGATCGAGCTCCTCGAAGCTCAGCCGATCCTTGCCGATATCCCGTAGATCGAGATCGGCGCCCTTGGCTTCGAGCAGACCGCGAGCCTTGCGGCAACTCGTTCAAGTTGGTTTCTGAAGAAACTTCAGCGTTATCTTGCCTTGGCGTGAGCCTTTCGCTTTTGCGGCCATCGATGAGTAGCCCCCAAATCCCCAGTACTGATGCGGCAATCCCGTTTTCCGTTCCGTGTCCGGTTCAATCCGGCAATTTCTGAAGCAGCGCGCCCAACTGCCGGAAGTAGCGCAGCTTCACGCCATTCCCGATCGCATTTTGCCCGCTGGTCGAAGGAAGCACAAACACGCTAGCTCCGTAGAGCTTCTCTTTCTGCAACCCAAGCTTGCAGGTCCGCTGCGCAAATTTCTCGTAAGCAAACTTGCCGTTGAACGCCACCACCCGCGGAGCGAATTCCTCGATCTTGCTGGCCAGCACAATGCGTCCTTCCGCGATTTCCTCGCGTTCCAGTTCCTCGATGCCGCGCGTCGCTCTCTTCACCAAGTCAGTAAGCCCAATGCCAAATTCGATCACGCGATTATCGGCCTTGGAATCCAGCAATTCCGGCACGATGCCTGAATCGTAGAGCAGAGGCCAAAATTGGTTTCCGCGACCCGCGTAGTGGTGCCCCACCCGCGCGGAACGATCGCCTGGATTGCAGCCCACCACCAGCAGCTTCATTCCCCGGCGCAGATAATCTGGCAAAGTTGCCATGGGTTAGGCCTGTTCGGAAATGCCCCGCATCGAAATAGCCAGGCATCGGACGCCCCGACCTCGTCGCGATCACCCTAGCGACTAGCTAGCCGCAAGCTTACCACGGGCACCGACGTGACTTGGACAGGCGGCCGCGAAACAGCCAACTTTCCTGCATCCAATGGCAGTCTCGTCGCGTCCAATTTTTTGGGGGAGCCAATGCTATCCTGCGCAAAGACCTGTGCTAATCTGCTGGTTGGCCCTTTACAAGCTGCCGCGCGGGCCGGCCGGATGCAACCCATGGCCTCATCGAATCCCAAGCCGCTGCTGCCGTCGACCATCGTCCGCGACGACGAAGGCGCGCTCGTTCAAGCAGCCAAATCCGGAGACCTGGCGGCCTTCGAAGAACTGGTGAATCGTTACGAACGCAGGATCTTCCGGCTTACCATGCACATCACGCAGAACCGCGAGGACGCCGAAGACGCCACGCAAGATGCGTTCCTAAAGTCCTTCAAGAATCTCGACAACTTCGAGGGCAGCTCGCGCTTTTACACCTGGCTCGTTCGCATTGCCGTGAACGAAGCGCTGATGCGTTTGCGCCGCCGCCGCCCGAATGTAGTTTCGCTGGACGAGCCGGTGGAAACCGAAGAAGATCTCATTCCTCATCAGATCAGGGACTGGGGCCCCAATCCCGAGCAGCGCTTTGCCAGCACGGAGATGAACTCCATACTCTCAAGTGCCATCAGCGAGCTGGAACCCGCGTATCGCACGGTATTCCTGCTGCGGGACACCGAACAACTCTCCACCGAAGAAACCGCCAAGATGCTGGGCATTTCCGAGGCTGCGGTAAAATCCAGGCTATTGCGGGCGCGACTGAAGTTGCGCCAAAAGCTGGGCCGCGTTCTGGAACGGAGCGCAACCGCGTGAACTGCCGTGGAGTCATTCGCGAACTCTGTGAGTACCTCGACGGCGATCTCGATCGAGCGACGCTGACCGACATCGAAGTGCATCTGGCGCGCTGCGAGGACTGCCGGCTGGTGGTCGACACCACGCGAAAGACCATCGATATTTTCTGCAAAGCCGAGCCCATCGCGCTGCCGGAAGACGTTCGCCACCGCCTGCACGATGCGCTCTTCCATCGCCTCGGCCGCAGGCCCACAGCGTAGAAGTCGCCTGTCACCTTCTTCTAAGGCCGCAATTCACCTAGCGGCACATGCCGGCCCAGCCCTTGCCGTTCCGCACGCTCGAAGACACGCGCCGCCACGGCAATATCCCACGTCGCAATCCCGACCGATTTGAATAGCGTGATCTGCTCGGCGTCGCTGCGGCCGGGCAACTTCCCGGACACAATCTCCGCCAACTCGCACACCCGGCCCCAGCCCACAGGATCTTGCTTGAACGGCTCGACCAGGTCGCCCGCCTCAATCTGCGCCTGCTCCTTCGAATCCACAGCGATAATCGCAGCGCGCGCCACAGCATCACCATCCAACTCGCGCCGAAAAGCAAAATTCGCGCCCGCCGCATTCACGTGCGCGCCGGGAGCGAGCCATGCTCCGGAAACCACCGGCTTCACCGCATTCGTCATCGTGATCACGATGTCCGCGTCCCGGACCGCCTCCTCCGCCGAAGCCACCGCGATCATCGGCAAGCCGAAGCGCTCGTTCATCTCCTGGCAAAAATCCGCGCGCCGCGCCGGATCGCGCCCAAACACGTTCACGCGCTCGAGTTTTCGTACCTCGCTCACGGCCTGCAACTGCGTGCGTGCCTGCAGGCCCGTGCCAATCATCCCGGCAAAGCTCGCCTCCGGCCGCGACATGTATTTCGTGGCCACGCCCGTGGCAGCGCCCGTGCGTATCTGGCCAAGAAAATCCGCTTCGATGATGGCCGCCAACTCGCCCGTCGCGGCGCGATAAAGCAGCACGACGAACCGCGCTGCCCCGCGCGCCACCGTGTAAACCTTCAGGCCCATCCAGCCATCGGCGCGATCAGCCGCCGCCATATAGTTCAAAAACACGCGCTCAGGCAGCTCGAATCTCCGCCGCGGATGCAGCCAAGCGTCCCCAGCCGCCTGACGGCGAAAGGATTGCTCGACCGCTTCGATGGCTGTCGGCATATCCAACACCACGCGAACGTCGTCCTCGCTCAGCAGAAGTGTCATCGAAGCCTCACTCTTTTTTGCGCGGGATGCGAGCACCTGCCCGCACCCGCAGCGAATAGCGCGGCAAACTAAATAGCGATCACAGATGCAATCGAAAACGCAACACGCGCGGCGCGCTCGGATCAAGCACGATCAATTCGCCCGCGGGGCTCAAAGCCAAACTCCCGGCATTGCCCGGCGCCGCATCCAGCCGCCCTCCTAAATTGTCGGCCAGCCTCCGCTGACCGTCCAGCGTCCAAACCACAACCCGCGGGCTGCCCCCGCGCAGCATAAAAACATAATTCGAGGAAACCGCCAAACCTAAAAGCGGCGCGGGATCATCGACCGAATCGTCCCAAGCCGCCACCCGCACGCCTTCTCGCGTGAATTTCACCACGCCATTCGTCTGCGCATCGCCGACATACACAAATCCATCCGGACCCACGGCAGCAACGACAGGCTTCGACGGCTTGGCCGCCGCCGCATTTGGCAGCACCCTCCAAATTCGCTCGATTTTCCCTTGGCTGCTCAGCACCTGAATTCGTCCTCCGGTGGGATCGGGAACAAACACCGCTCCGTCGGCAGCAACGCTCAGGCCAAACGGCCCCGCAAAATTGCGTTCCGGCGCGATCGGCAGCGAACGCAAGAAGTCGCCCTCGGGAAAATAGACCCGTATGTTACCGGCGGCCGCATCCGCAATATAAATGCCGCCGCCGGTATCCACGGCGATGCCGGAGGCGCGGCGAACACCGTCGGCATCGAAAGAAATCAGCGGCACGCCGGCTTCATCAAATTTGTCCAGCAAGCCGCTTCCGCGACTCGCGAGATACACTCTCCCAAACGTGTCCACCGCCGGCCCCACGGGATCATCCAATTGCCCGGGATCATCGCCCGGAACGCCCCACTGCCCGATAAATTCAAAGGGAGGTTGTTGCGGCGCCACAGCCGCCTGTGGCTGCACGCGTGAACACCCGGCAAGAAGAAGCGCCGCGAAAACCGCAAGTCGAATTGCCGAACCGGAACGCATTACCGCCTGTTGCTTGCCGCAGGCTGGCGTTCACTTACGCGGCGCACGATCGTCTGCTTCATGCGATAGACGCGCTCGGCATTATTCTCGTCCAGCTCGACGAATCGGAACTCGGCGCCGTCCGGCGCCTCCATCGTGCGGATGGGAAATTCCCCGCACAGATCGTTTTCGACGTAGGCGGTTTCGTAACGCTGCCGCGCCGCGTCCCAGGTGTATACGCGCAGAGAGGTGAAGTCGCACGGCTGCCCTTCCCCGCCGCGCGATCCCGCAACCAGATATTGGGGCCGCTCGCCGCCATCGCTGGGCACCTTGTTGAGCACAAACCACGCAACCACTCGCAACGCCGCCGAAGTGGCGTAGTCGCCAATCGGCGCAGGCGGATCAAGTTCGATGAAGCGAGCCAGCACCCAGCCCGCAATCGGGATCTCCACGCCGTCAGCGCCACCATCGCCAGTCCGCGGCGCCGCTATCGACGATCCTTCGGCTGCGTTGGCGGCGACGGCGCCACTTTGCTGCGCCACGTGCAGCACCAGCAGCCAATCCTCCTGCTTCGGCTGGGCCTCATCGGTTCCCGAAGCGCCCGTTCCCGCAGCGTCCCCTTCGGGTGCGCCGTCGGCGGCGCTAGACACCGGTGCGCTAGCTGCCGGAGCCGTCGGCGCTGCCGGAGCAATCGGCGCTCCAACCGGAACTGCCACCACTTTGCGATCGAGCACCACCACCGAAACGTTGCGCCCAAATTGGAAGACGCGAGTCGCCGTGCGGCTCGGCTCCATGTGTACATTGCTCACGGCGCGCGTGTGGCCGCTCGCCTGCACCGGCATGGTCCGCGCGCGCGCCAACAAGTCGCTCGCGCGCTGCCAAAGGTCCGGGGCCATCAATAACTGCGTTTCCACCCATCCCTGTGTGCCGTCGTTGCCGCGCACCTCGGTCTCGTCTCCCGTGTGCCCCAGCACATCAACTTTTTCCCCGTATTTCAAATCCGCCACGCGCTCGCGCACCTGCGCCGTCGTGCTCCAAACAATGGCCGAGCGGTCATTCACGTAGGCCACAGAATAAGTTTCCGGCGGCTTCCGCCGAGCCCACCAAATAGCCAGCACGACGACGAGCAGCATCACCGCGGGAACCAATCGCGTGCGTATCGCCGAACCCATCACGCTCCATCCCCGAAATTGGTTCCCATGCTTCGTGGTGCTTGCACATGGTCGGCTGTCTGAAAGCGGTCGGCTGTCCGAAGGCGGTCGGCTGCCTGTGAGGGGTTGGCGGTTCGGACGAAGTCGTCGGTCTGCGGAATGCCGCGGATCGCGGCGTTCAAACCTGCGTAATCTCCGCCGCCGTCGGCGATCCCGATGTTTCGCCTGATGCTGCTGCAACTCATGCTTCGAATGTTCGTATTCAACTCTGCGTCAATCCCAGAATGCGGCAAACCAATTCTACACCATCCGTCGCGCCGGACTGACGCGCCCGGGCCCGACACTGTCCGATCCGATACCACGCCCACAAAGGGATGCGAACCGCGCCCGCAACACGCGCAAACCAAGTGTGGGCTGCACGTGCGGACCACACAAATAGGGCGCGCGGTGCACCTGCAGCCTGTGCAAACCGGGCATGGGCTGGCTTCCAGCCCGCGCAATAATCTGCCTTGTAGCGTCTGCTACAATGCCTGACTTCGCATGTGGAGGCAGCGATGCGCGTTTTCGATCTCCTGAGACCACTGGCTCTCCTGTGGCTGCGAGTGGCCCTCGGGATCATCTTCTTTCACTCAGGCTACCAGAAGCTCTTCGGCGCGCCAGCCGCCGCGCTCGCCGAGTTCCGCCGCCTGGGTTTCCCACCCTATGTCGCCTACCTCGTAGGCACCCTCGAACTCTTTGGCTCCATCCTCCTGGTCCTCGGCCTGCTCACCCGCTGGACGGCATTCCTCCTGGCCATCGAAATGGGAATCGTACTCGCCAAAGTCGACATCCCCCAAGGCAGCATCTACGCCGTACAAAACTACCAATTCTCATTAGCCCTATGCGCCGCCGCCTTCACACTAGTCGGCACCGGAGCCGGCCTCCTATCCGCCGACGCCGCCACCTTCGAACGCCCCAGCAGCAAACCCCGCAAACCACCGAAAAGTTAGCCCGGAGTGCCTCGCGCTCAGCCAGCCTCTTTCCCGGCGTCAAGGCGGACTGCTACGCTGTTTGCTAGGGCTGCAGGTACAGCTCGCACCCGCTGGACAAAACGAGGATAGTGACACTTAGATTGGAGGAGCTAAATGGCCGCAGGTCCAATACCAATACTTTTCGTCGCGCAGATAGCGCTCGGGCTGCTCTTCTCACTGCGGCTCTGGATCCTCTGGATTCTAAGGTCGCGAACCCCCGCATCAGCCGTATCAGCCGATCGAGAACGGTTGCTCGGGCTGGCTGTAATTGCGTTCACACTAGGCCTCGCCGCCGATTTTTATTTCATGCTAGATCACGGTGCGAGATCTCTTTCACAGATCGAGCCCTTTGTAAGTTTCTCCTTAGCTTGTGCGGGAATCGCCCTAGCGCTGCTGGGAGAAGGAAGAGGAAGAATCGCGACCGCCGTCGCCTGCTGTGGGCTCGCATTAGCCTGGCTGCCTTTTATTCTCGTTCCCTAGTGGGCTGTTGGGCAGCGTACTTCTCACGCGTTCGAACGCCCCCCGTAAAGTACCCCCACAGTACATATTGACGGCGATGTTATAATGTATTATGTTCTCTGGCGGCAAAGCTACTGCACACTGCCCTCCCCAAGACGCCGCGCGTTATTTCCACGCCTTCACCTTCGCAACTCCCGATCTCGTCCCAATCTTCACTCATAATCGCCAGGACGCGCAGCAGCGCCAAAATCGCCCCTTTGTTTTCAGCACCGTGCGCAATCTTTGTCTCGCACAAAATCCTCAACCATCGTATTTTCAGGCCGATGCGCGCTCTTTCACCCAAGATAGAAGTCTAACTCTCGTGTTTCTAGTCAGTTCCGCGCTCTTCGTTCGCTCTTTGGCAAGAGTTCAATATTCAACTCCTTTGTTTTCAGACGCGTGCACGCTCTTTTGCGAAATGCGTAGGGGTGGGGGGTCTTCAAAACTCGCCTTGGCCGCGCAAAGCGAAGCTGGCCGGCCATTAGAAGATCGACGTGATTTAGAAAGGTTAGAACGCGACGAGGTTGCGCACAGCTGCAACCAAATCCTGCGTCTGCGGCAAAATCTCGTCCTCGAGCACCGGTTGATACGCGCAGAAAGTGTCCTTAGCCGCCACGCGGCGCACCGGCGCATCCAGCTCCTCGAAAAGTTCATCGGCGATGCGCGCGGCGATCTCGGCGCCGTAGCCCCACGAGCGCATGTCCTCGTATGCCACGATCACTCGATTGGTCTTGGCCACGCTGCGCGCAATCGCTTCCCAGTCGTACGGCGAGAGCGTGCGCAAGTCCACGATTTCGGTCGAGACGCCTTCGCGATCCAGCTCGATCGCAGCCATTTCGGCGCGGTGCACCAGCGCGCCGTAGGTAATGATGCTGACGTCGGTGCCTTCGCGCACGACGCGAGCCTGGCCAAACGGTATGGTGAAGTCCGGTCCTGGATACGGCGAGCGATTGTAGGGCTGCCGGTAAAGATGCTTGTGCTCGAGAAACAGCACCGGATCGTCGGCGCGAATGGCCGTGCGCAGCAAACCGCACAGGTCCATCGCGCTCGACGGCATCACCACGCGCAAGCCCGGACAGTGCGTGAAAATCACCTCGCCCGATTGACTGTGATAAATGCCGCCGCCGGTGAGATAGCCGCCAATCGCCGAACGAATCACCACGGGCGCCTTGAAAATGCCCGCGGAGCGCCAGCGCGTGAGCGCCAGTTCGTCGCGAATCTGCATCGTCGCCGGCCAGATGTAGTCGAAGAACTGAATTTCCACCACCGGCTTCATTCCGCGCAGCGCCATGCCCACGGCTCGCCCGACAATATTGGCCTCCGCCAAGGGCGAATCGAAAACGCGCTGCGAGCCGAACCGGCGTTGCAAGCCAGCGGTGGCCTTGAACACTCCGCCCTTGCCCTTGATGCAATCGAGATTCTTCTCGCGGCTGCAATCCGCCACGTCCTCGCCAAAAATCACGATGCGGGCGTCCCGTTCCATCTCGTCGGCGAGGGTCGCCGGAATCATCTCCACCATCGTCTTTGGCTCGCCCAAAAACTTCGGCTCAGTCACAAATGCGCTGGAGGTCGGGTCGATGTCCGGCGAATAGACCCATTGGGTGACGGATTCCTTGGCGGGTGGTTCAGCGGCGAGGGCGCGGTCGGTGGCTTCGATGATTTCCCGGTCCACTTCACCTTCGAGTTGCTCCAGCTCTTTTTGATCGAGCAGACCTTCTCGGATCAAAAACAGCCCAAATCGAGGAAGTGGGTCGCGCCGCGTCTCTTCCTCGCGCTCCTCGACTGTCTTATAGAGTTTGTCATCGTCGGAAAGCGAGTGCGAATACGGCCGTATGACGTGCGCGTGAACCAAAGCGGGCCCTTTGCGCGCGCGGCAGTAGGCCGCGGCATTTCGCATGGCGTCGTAGCTCGCCAGTGGATCCGTGCCATCGCACTCCGCAACGTGCAGTCCTGGGTACTGCGTCAGCAGCTTCGAGATGTTTCCCCCGGGCGTCTGCATTTCGACCGGCACGGAAATCGCGAAGCCGTTGTCTTCGACCAGGAACAATACCGGCGTGAGCTCTTGGCAAGCGGTGTTCAGCGCTTCGTAAAACTCCCCCTCGCTGGTCATGCCGTCGCCGCCCGAGACGTACACGATTTCATCGCTCTCATGAGCGGCGCATTTGCCGAGCGGCGCCGCTTGTGCCTGCCCCAAGGCTGTCGGAAACGCCTCGAAGTATTGCGAAGCTTCCGCCGCTCCCACTCCGTGCAGCCATTGCATGCCGGCCGTCGAGGAATTTTCCAGGATATGCAGCCGCGGGCTGCCCCAATGGCAAGGCATCTGCCGTCCGCCGGACGCGGGATCGTCCTTCGCTCCCACCGCTTGGAGCAACATATCCAGCGGCGTCACGCCCAAGCTCAGGCACAACGCTCGATCGCGATAATAGGCGAAAAACCAGTCGTGTCCGGGCCGCAGGGCTTCGCCAGCCGCCACCAGGACCGCTTCGTGGCCGGCTCCGCTGATCTGAAAATAGGTTTTGTTTTGCCGTTTGAGCTGAATTTCGCGATCGTCCATGCGCCGCGAAAGATACATGATCCGGTACATCCGGATCAGTTGCTCCCGGGTGAGTCCATGGTAGCGGCTCAATTCCACCTGGGACGACTTGTCACCAGCTTGCACCCGCATGCGGACTCACCTCACCGGGAAGTGGAGCAGTACACCATCACAAGACCATTTTATGACCAAACAGAATGCCGGTGTGGGCTGTGCTTGCAGCCCACGCAAACTACTATAGACCTGCACTCCGCCCGGGCGATCCGGCATTCCTCGATCGGCAGGACGGGCGGGATACGCGCCGGCCAATGACGGATGCGCCAGAGCGACCCTATTCCAGGTCGTCGAAACGCTTCGTCGTGGGAGCGAATTCATCATCGCTTTGCCGGATCACCTTGGGGTGCGCCTCTTTGAAGGGCGCCTCGGAGGGAATCCGATCGAGCCAGCGCTGCTGCGAGAGCTTTTCATGATCGGAAAAATCCAAACGCACAATCATGAGGATTCGCTGGCCTTCCGAGCCGTTATCCTTCTTTTCTTTTTGATCTTCCTCATCTTCCCGGTCGAATTTGAGGAGTACTTTCTTGTCCAGCCGAAAAGCCTGCTTCCACCGATCAATGCGGTGGCGGGCCTGCTGAGCAGCTTCTTCATCGGAACCGAAATCGAAAATAAGAAACGATTGCGCCATGTTTCTAGCTATATCGGCTCCGGCGCGCCGCGTCAAGTGGCAGAGCCACGAAAAGTTTCGGAGTTGAATCGCTATCGCGAGGGGTATAAGCTGAATGCGTATGCGTCGTCTCTTTCGCCTTGAGCGCAAATTCATTGCCTTCATCGGCATGATCGCCCTGGCCTTTGCCTATCTGCCAGGAGTGGTCAGCATTTTGAGTGCGAACGCCTCGTCCGCTTGCTGCACGGGAACGCTCTGCCCCATGCACAATATGGCGGGCGGTCACATGACTTGCGGCATGGACATGACTCATCCCGGCACCACATGCGAAGCATGCCCTTGCCGTACTCCCCAATACACTGCGGCGCTGGTCTTCAATCGGGTCGCTCCTCCCGTGGTTGCCACCGAGCGCCCGGCCGGAGCGGCGCCAGTGCTGTATCTGATCGCGTCTCCCAGCATCGAACCCGAAGTGGTCTCTCCTCCTCCTCGCTTGGCTCTGAGCTAACTAGCGCATTTCGTCTGGAGAGTTTCGAGTCGGCGGCTTATCCACGTGCTTCCATCGGAGGCTACGTGTCTGAACTTGCCTTGGCCGGCGAGGAGATCGTGATGTGGAAAATCCTGTGTGGGTTGAGCGTTTTCTGTCTATTACTCGCCGTTCCCACGGCGCACGCCACGATCTTTGGCACGGTGCGAGGCGTGGTGCACGATCCCCAGCACCGGCCGATTCAGAACGCCACCGTCACTCTCAAAGCAGTCGATTCCGACTGGATGCAAATGCAAACATCAAGCGACAGCGGAGCGTTCGAGTTTGCGGCGGTTCCAATTGGCAACTATACCGTCACCGTCACCCTGCAAGGGTTCCAGCCACAACAACAGAGCGTAATTGTGCGGTCCGAAACCAGCCCGGAGCTTCATTTTGAAATGGGGATCGCCACGGTCAGCGAAAATGCGGAGGTAATTGGCACTCCCGTCGTGGCGTCAACCGATACGATCACCACGACCTCGCTCCTGAGTCGAGCGGACATTCAAGCCGCTCCCGGCGCCGACCGCACCGACAGCATGGCCATGATTACCGACAATGTGCCTGGGGCCTATATGGTCCACGATATGCTTCACGTTCGCGGCGGACATCAATTCACTTGGCTCATCGACGGCGTCCCGGTTCCCAATACCAATATCGCCGACAATGTGGGCCCGCAAATCGATCCCAAGGATCTCGACTACGTCGAGGTGCAGCGAGGCAGTTACGACGCGGAGTATGGCGACCGGACGTACGGAATCTTCAACGCCGTTCCACGCACCGGATTTGAACGCGACAAGGAATGCGAACTGGTGTTGAGCTTCGGAAGCTACTTTCAAACGAACAACCAGATCAATTGCGGCGGGCATACGCAGCGCTTTGCCTATTACGGCAGCCTGAACGGAAACCGGACCGACCTGGGGCTGGAAACTCCGGTGCCGCAGATTATGCACGACGCCGCGAATGGCTATGGCGGATTTGCGGACTTCATCTTCAATGCGGACCCGAAGAACCAGTTGCGCATAGTCACCTCATTGCGGCAGGACTATTTTCAAATCCCGGATCCCCCGACCAGCGAAATCAGCCAGCCGTTTCCTTACTCTCCGGAGACGGTCGTGGTCACGCCGGTTGCGGGCGCCGTGCAGGACGACAACCAAAAAGAAACCGACGGCCTGGTCAGTCTCTCCTGGATTCACACCTTTGCGCACGAAGGAATTTTGAATGTTTCGCCGTTCTATCATTTCAATTCCTCAAATTATGACAGCTCCCCATTTGATTCCCCGAACGCGGTCACCGTTCAACGGGCTTCGTCCTACCTCGGAGGGCAGACGACCGTAGGCTCCACAATGGCCCACAACACGTGGCAAGCCGGCGTCTACGGATTCTGGCAACGCGATAACCAGCGATTTGGCGTGTTGTTCACCAATCCGGTTGCTCCGCCGGTGCAACTGCAGCAGGTCATCAACGGGAACGTGGAGGCGGTTTTCCTGCAGGATAAATTTGCCGTAACATCCTGGCTGACCCTGGACGGCGGCGTCCGCCAGACCCACTTCTCGTCCCCGACGGTCGCGGAAGACGAAACGAGTCCGCGGGCGGGTGTCGCGATCAAAGTTCCGAAACTGAATTGGGTGTTTCGAGGCTTCTACGGGCAGTTCTATCAAGCGCCTCCCCTGATCACCATCAGCGGACCAGGGCCACTGCAGGCACTTGTGAACACGCCCACGGACGAGTCCAATCCTCAGCTCTTTGTCCCCTTGCATGGGGAACGGGACACCGAACGGCAATTTGGCGTGACGATTCCCTACAAGGGATGGACGGCGGACATTGACACATTCCGCACGCGAAGTTACAACTTTTTGGACCACGGAAATGTGAACTACGTCCTCGACGGACAGGTATTCTCCACGAATATCTATCTCCCCCTCACGACGCAGGACGCGCTCATTCGAGGATGGGAGCTGACCTTGCGATCACCTCGCCTGTGGGGCCGAGGCCAAATGCATTTGGCGTACTCGAATCAGGTCGCGGAATTCATGGGCGCCATCACGGGCGGCCTGACGATTCCGGGAGCGCAGTCGCAGGTAGGATGGGCGCCGCTAGACCACGATCAGCGCAATACGTTGAATGTCGGATTCGACGCCAGCCTGCCCTGGAAGGCGTCCTTTTCCGCCAATGTCGCCTACGGTTCCGGATTTACCAATGGCGCTTTCGATTCCACACTGGTCCCTCTTCCTCCACAGTATTTATCCTGGCACACGACGGTGGATTTGACTGTTGGCAAGTCCTTTGGAGAGCGCTTCTCGGTCTCGGTCAACGCGGTTAACATCACCAATAGTCACTTGCTGATCGACGACAGCCTTACGTTCGGCGGCTTCCATTACGACGACCCACGTGAGGTCTACGGAGAGGTACGCTATCACTTTCATTACTGATCGACGGATAAGGCGGTAGCGTACGGGAGGTTCACGTGCAATCGATTTATTTTTGCGGCCGGCACAATTTGAAGTTGACTGCTTGTCTTGTGCTCGCCTTTCTGGCGATTCTTAGCGGCTGCCAAAGCTCGGAGAAACACTACGTGCTGCGCGGGCAGGTGATTTCTAAGGACGTGTCCGCACAGCAACTCACCGTCAATAACGAAGATATTCCTGACTTCATGCCGGCGATGACCATGCCCTACCCCGTGAAGGATTCGCAAGGGCTCGACACCGTCCAGCCGGGCGACAAAATCACGGCGGATGTGGTGGTCAAAGATGGCTACTTCCTGCAGCATCTCACCATCACGGATCAGAGTGGCCGCGGTTCGGTTCCGGCGGAGACGGCGGCGCAGGAACTCGCGCCGGGCGCCGCGGTTCCCGACGTGCCCATGATCGATCAGGACGGCAAGACGCTGCATCTTCGCCAATTCAAGGGCAAGGCCGTCCTGCTGACGTTCATCTACACGCGATGCCCGCTGGCAAATTTTTGTCCGCTCATCAGCAGCGAATTCGCCACGATTCACAAGGAGTTGAAGCAGGACCCGGACGATTTGAAGCGCACCCATCTGATCAGCGTCAGCCTCGATCCGGCCTACGATACAGCGCCGGTCCTGCGGAAATATGGCTTGGCATATTTGCAGGACGATGCCAGCGGATTCAAGCACTGGGACTTCGTATCTACCACGCCGCAGGACCTCGAAAAGCTCGCGTCGGCGTTCGGGCTGCAGTACAGCGAGCAGGATAATCAGATCGCGCACAGCATGGAGACGGTTTTGATCGCCGCCAATGGAACCGTGGCCAAATCCTGGCCCGGCAACGAATGGAAACCCGGCGAAGTGCTCGCGGCAGTGAAACAAGCGGAAGCTGTATCGAAGTGATAGCCCGAGGGGAGGCAAAAATGAAGCGCTCTAAAGACGTGCTCTCTCTATTCCCGTTGGTCGTTCTTGTGATGCTCGCCCTGGCTCTCGGTTCGCTTGCACAATCCAACAACCAACAAGCGAACGTGAAACACTACAAGATGCAAGGCACGGTGAAGTCGGTGGACACCAAAGACCACAAGCTAACCGTGCAGCACGGCGACATTCCCGGATTCATGGCCGCGATGACCATGGCGTATCCGGCCGGGAAAACCGAAGACATAAGTAAAATTGCGCCCGGCGATCAGATTCAAGCGGACGTGGCGATCAGCGATAGCGACATCCATTTGGAGAATATCAAGGTCACCAATCATGCCAAGGCCAAGGACGCGAAGGACAGCCAGAAGTAGCGCTCGCCGACTTTGTAGAATCGGCTCGCTGTCGCTTCTGGCGATTTGCATGATCGGATGTTCGCGCCTGGGGTCAACTGACGGCAAACCGGTTGCGGAGGCTCCGCTGAGGGGCAAGCAGTTGTACGACCAATACTGCGCGATGTGCCACGACGCGACCGAGGACCTACATCTGATCAAGGAGCCGCCCAAGCTGGACGGCCTTTTTCAGAAACAGACGCTTCCCAGCGGGGCACCGGCTACGGACGAGCAGGTGCGCAAAACGATCCTCGACGGCCGGGGGATCATGCCGCCATTTGAGCAGAACCTCGACGCCGAAGACGTGAACGAACTGCTGCGATATTTGCACACACGCTAGCGTCTTTTCGCCGGGCGGCCAATCCACGATCCCAGGGCGTGTAGATGCGTAGGAACCCTACCTCTGAAGACACCGTTGCGCATTTCAGCGCACCGTGTTAGCTTCAGCGAACAAAAAGCGAATTACTGGAGACTCGCGTGCACCAATCGCTCTCTGTTCGCCGCGCCGCCGAACCGCTCGCTAAGGTTCGGGACATCGTCGATCACCTCACCGCGCAGGACCGCACGGGCGAGGTCATTACCGCCGTGCACCACATTGCGGCGCGAGAAGCGCAATGGGCGCCCATGCCGCCATGGATACGGCCAGAACTGCTGGCCGCTTACGCTGCCAAGGGGATCGAGCGGCTCTATTCGCATCAGGCACAGACGGCCGAGATCGCTCACGGCGGACGGAACGCCGTGGTGGTGACGCCCACGGCCTCGGGCAAAACACTTTGCTACAACCTGCCGATCCTGAACGCAGTGCTGGAAAATCCAGACACGCGGGCGCTGTATCTCTTCCCCACCAAGGCGCTGGCGCAGGACCAACTGGCCGAGCTGCACGATTTAGGCGAGCGGCTCGACAACCGCTTCGGCGTCTTCACCTACGATGGCGATACGCCATCGGATGCGCGCGCCGCGATTCGCGAACGCGGACGCATTGTGCTCACGAATCCGGACATGCTGCACGCTGGCATCTTGCCGCACCATACTCGCTGGACGCGCCTGTTTGAAAACTTGCGCTACATTGTGCTCGATGAGCTGCACACGTATCGCGGCGTTTTCGGAAGCCACCTCGCGAATGTGCTGCGACGGCTGCGACGCGTGGCGCAGTTCTATGGCGCGTCACCGCAATTCATCGCCTGTTCGGCGACGATCGCAAATCCGGGCGAGCTGGCCGAACGGCTGACTGAGGCGGAGTTCGACTGCGTTTCGGAAAACGGGGCGCCCTCGGGCGAGAAATGCTTCGTGTTCTACAACCCGCCGGTGGTGAATCGTTATCTGGGCATCCGGCGCGGCTATATCGGCGAGGCATCGCGGCTCGCGCAGGAGTTCCTGAAACGCGGGCTGCAGACGCTGATCTTCGCCAATAGCCGGCTGCACACCGAATTGCTGCTCACCTATTTGCAACAAGCCAATCCCGTTGCTCCTGGACAGCCCCAAGCGGTGCGAGGGTATCGTGGCGGTTATCTGCCGGGCGAGCGCCGCGAGATCGAGCGTGGATTGCGGCAGGGGCGCGTTCGCGGCGTGGTCTCGACCAACGCGCTCGAACTCGGCATCGACGTGGGCTCGCTCGACGCAGTCGTAATGGCTGGGTATCCCGGGGCGATCGCTTCTACCTGGCAGCGTGCCGGGCGCGCTGGACGGCGCAGCGGAAGCTCTTGCGCGCTTTTGGTGGCGTCGTCCGCGCCTATCGATCAATTTATCGTGCAGCATCCGGAATATTTCTTTGGGCGTTCACCCGAACATGCCTTTGTGCAGCCGGACAATCTGGAAATTCTGGTGAACCATTTGAAATGCGCAGCCTTTGAGCTGCCGATCGCTGCGGACGAGAAATTCGGCGCGATCGAGCTGGCGCCGATTTGCGAGCGCTTGGCTGAGGCGGGATTTCTGCATCGTGCGGCCGACCACTGGCACTGGGTCGAACAGGCTTATCCCGCCGACGCGGTGAGCCTGCGCGCGGTCACGTCGGACAATTTCGTCATCATTGATGTCACGAGGGGGGGAACCGCGGGGCCGGCGGAAGTGATCGGCGAAGTGGATTTCTCGAGCGCGCTCACGACTGTGCATCCCAAGGCCGTGTATCTCCATCAGGGACAGCAATATCAGGTGGAGCGACTGGACTTCGACGAGCGCAGGGCCTATGTGAAGCGCGTGGACATCGAGTATTACACGGATGCGATTCGTTATACGCAAGTGCGCGTGCTGGAGGAAGCTGAGGTCGCCAGGCTGGCTCACGGTGCGCCGTCACGCGACGCTGGCGCGGCACGCACGCATGGCGACGTGTTGGTGCGCTCGCAAGTGGTGGGCTTCAAGAAGATTAAATTTTTTACCAACGAAAATATCGGCTCGGGCAAGCTCGAACTTCCCGAGAATGAAATGCACACGACGGCGTTCTGGCTCACGCTGGAACGGCCGCTGATCGCGTCGCTGCCCTTCTCGGTGCGCGAGCGCCAGAGCGGCATGCACGGTCTGCTGTGCGCGCTCGGCTCG
>Ga0182024_10006452_pt1 | contig 25755 bp, 23 predicted proteins | sample P32metaG_FD_120480 | JGI IMG/M metagenome (GOLD analysis project Ga0182024, IMG submission 120480) | Permafrost microbial communities from Stordalen Mire, Sweden - P3-2 metaG (Illumina Assembly) | ecosystem: Environmental > Terrestrial > Soil > Wetlands > Permafrost | place: Sweden: Stordalen...
AAGATGGCGATGCCCTTGGCCCCCTTGTTCACCTGGCGGCCGAGCGCCTTCCACGTGCTGTACCCCGCGACCTGCGAGGCGTCGGGGCGCTGCATGACGATGAGCAACACGTTGCTGGCGCTGTATCGGTGGAACCGATTCATGGCGGCGAGGTAGCGGAGCCAGTCGTCGGACGATTGGAGTTCGTTGACGGCGGCGGCGAGGCGATTGTGGGCCTCGTCGAGCTTGGCTTGGCGCTGCTCGGGAGTGAGCGGAGTGCGACGTGACATGGTGCGGTACCTCCTGGTTCGTGATGGTGGGTATCTCCCGCCATCGCCAGGTGGTGCCGGCCGGGGACCCCGCCCCGGTCAGGGGGCGGCCGTCAGGCCGAGCGCAGGCAGCGGAGCCCGCTGTCGGAGGCGAGCGTGCGAGCCGGCCCGCAGGGTCCGACACCGAGGCGGCGCCCCGGAGCGTCCCCTTGACGGGGAGTGGGGTGGCGGCACACTGCAAAAACCTGGCGGGAGAATCAATGCAAGGTCCGCAAGGGCGCCGAGCGACGGCCTCGATGGCCGGCGCCGGCGGGGTTGTTGGGGCGAGGCGCAACGGATGGCCGGGGAAGGGTCCCGTCACCCCGCGGCGATAGGCCCAAGTGAAGTTCTCCCCCTGGGCGCCGAACCGCTACAGGCGCTACTCGGGAGGAGGCGCCAGGTTGCGGCGGTACCAGCCGACAGTTGGTCGGTCATCCCGGCAGATCATTTCGGCGAGCTCCTGCGCGGCACGCTCGGGGTCGACGAACTCCCTGCGCTCTTGTCGGTCAGCGATCGCTGCGAGGTGGCGCAGCGTCCGGGCCGAGAGCTTGGCGGTCCAGCGGAAAGTAGAAAGCGGAACCATTTGGACACCTCCTGGTTGCAGATGGTGAGGATCTCCCGCCATCGCCAGGTGGTGCCGGCCGGGGACCCTGCCCCGGTCAGGGGGCGGACAAAGGCCGAGCGCAGGAAGCGGAGCCCGGTGCCGGAGGCGAGCCTGCGAGCCGCCCGTAAGGCCGGCACCGAGGCGGCGCCCCGGAGCGTCCCCTTGACGGGGAGTGGGGTGGCGGCACACTGCAAAAACCTGGCGGGAGACCGCAGTGGGACTGGGCTCTCAAGTGGGCTTCGGGGACGGTAACCACCTGGAGCCCGACCAACGATTGGCTCGCCGATTGGGAAGTTCCTCGGCTCAGTGCTCAAACGCTCTCAATGCAGGGGTGTCCGCGGGGACGGTCGAGAGCGTGCAGAATCGGGTCTGTGTTCTTGACCATCTCTACGACCCATCGCCCGGCCACTGATCTGGGGTTTCTCTTGAGAAAGAACCCCGATCGGCACCAAACCTTCGAGGTCTTTGGTGGGACTGCCCACGTCTTCTACCCCGAAGCGACAGAAGAACGCTGCACGGCGGCCCTCCTTCTGGAGGTGGATCCGATCGACCTCGTTCGGCGGCGAGGTCGCGGGACCCGAACCCCTGCGGCTGGCGGCATCGACCAATACGTCAATGATCGACCGTACGCGGCCACCTCCCTATTGTCGGTTGCACTCGGCAAGGTCTTTTCGTCGGCTCGAACCGGCAAGTCAACGGAAAGACCGGACCTTGCGGCGGCACCCATGCCGTTGGATGTGACGATCGCAGCTCTCCCGTCCGACGAGGGGGCCGACTTGATCAGGCGGTTGTTCGAGCCGTTGGGATACATAGTGGAGGTAACCTCGGAGCCACTCGATCCGACCTTTCCAGAGTGGGGTGAATCGAGATACCACCACCTCCGGTTGTCCATCACTGCCAAGCTGGCTGATGTCCTAACCCATCTGACCGTACTCATCCCAGCCCTCGACGGGGAGAAGCACTACTGGGTCGGAGATGACGAGGTCGAAAAGCTTCTCAGCAGAGCCGGCGACTGGCTGTCAACCCACCCGGAGCGCGAACTCATCACCCGTCGCTATCTTCGGGACCAACGGGCCCTGACACGTGATGCTCTTCGCCGTCTCAGTGAAGACGATGACATCGACCCGGATGCCCGCGTCGTGCGAGGAGACTCGGTCGAGGCCAGCCTCGAACGCCCGATGAACCTCAACCAGCTTCGGATGCAAGCCGTTGTCGCTGCGCTTCACGACCGAGGGGCGAGTCGCGTCGCGGACCTCGGTTGCGGAGAAGGGAAGCTCCTCGAACTCCTGATCACGGACTCGCGATTTGGTGCCATCGTCGGCATGGACGTCTCCGTCCGAGCCCTTGAACGAGCAGCGAAGAAGCTCCATATGGAGTCGATGGCGCCTCGGCAACGCGAGCGTGTCCAACTAATACACGGATCCCTTACCTACCGAGACGAGCGCCTGTCCGGGTGGGATGCCGCGACCGCGGTCGAGGTCATCGAGCACCTCGATCCATACCGTCTGGACGCATTCTCCAATTGCGTCTTCGGGTACGCTCAGCCCTCCTCCGTGGTCGTAACGACCCCAAATGCGGAATACAACCAGCTCTTTCCCTCACTTCCGGCCGGAAAGTTCCGCCACCCGGATCACCGATTCGAATGGACTCGCTCCGAGTTCGCCGAGTGGGCAAGCGCGATCTCCGAGCGATTCGGATACGTGGTCGGAGTTCGCCCAGTCGGCGATGAGCACCCGGAGTTCGGCCCCCCGACGCAGATGGCGGTGTTCACGAGATGAACATCAAGATCCCCGAGTTGTCTCTCGTGGTACTTATCGGCGCTTCGTCGTCCGGTAAATCAACCTTCGCACGAAAGCACTTCAAGGCCACTGAGGTCATCTCCTCGGACTTCTGTCGTGGCCTTGTCGCAGACGATGAGAACGCTCTTGACGTCAACAAAGAGGCGTTCGAACTCGTCCGAACCATTGCATCGACACGGCTCGCCCTGAGGCGAATCGCCGTGATCGATGCAACCAACGTCCAGCGAGATGCACGGAAGCCCCTTCTGGAGCTTGCCAAGGACAACGACGTTCTCGCCGTTGCCATTGTCTTCGATGTTCCAGAAGGCTTGATGCGGGAGCGATCTCGACTGCGACCCGATCGGGATTTGGGACCTCACGTCATCCGAAACCAGAGCAACCAACTGCGACGGTCGCTCCGCGGCCTCCAGCGCGAGGGATTCCGCTATGTCCACGTGCTGAAGTCACAAGAGGAGATCGACGCAGTCGAGATAGAGAGGCAGCGTCTCTGGACCGACCGGCGAGAGGACCATGGGCCGTTTGACATCATCGGCGACATTCACGGCTGCCACGAGGAGCTGTCCGAGTTGCTGGAGCGACTCGGGTACGTGGAGCAGGACGCAGCGTACGCACATCCAGCCGGCCGCCAGGTCATCTTCCTCGGAGACCTCGTGGACCGAGGACCGGCGACCCCGGCCGTGCTTCGCACCGCCATGGCCATGGTTTCGGCTGGAACCGCCCTCTGCGTTCCGGGAAACCACGATGTCAAGCTAATGAGGGCACTCCAAGGTCGACAGGTGAAGATAAGTCATGGTCTCGCCGAGTCCCTGGAACAGCTCGAAGGTGAGACGCCGGAATTCCGCCAGGAGGTCATTGGTTTTGTCGACGGCCTCGTCAGTCATTCCGTGCTGGACGACGGCAAGCTCGTGGTGGCCCACGCAGGGATGAATGAGAAGTTGCAGGGCCGGGCGTCAGCGCGCGTTCGGAGCTTTGCCCTGTTCGGGGAGACGACGGGCGAGACCGATGAGTTCGGGCTTCCGCTCCGCTACGACTGGGCCGGTGACTACCGAGGCAAGGCGATGGTGGTCTACGGGCATACCCCGGTGCCGGACACCGAGTGGGTCAACAACACCATTTGCCTCGATACAGGTTGCGTGTTCGGCGGTCGCCTTACTGCTCTGCGTTATCCCGAAAAGGAACTGGTCTCGGTACCAGCACGGCGTGTGTACTACGAACCAATGAAACCCCTCGTCGCAGAGGAGGCGTCCTCAGAGCGACGAGAGGACCTGATGTTGGACATCACGGACGTCCTCGGTCGGCGAGCGGTGACGACGCGTCTCGGCGGGAACGTGACCATTGGCGAGGACCACGCTGCCGCTGCCTTAGAGGCAATGAGCCGGTTCGCCGTTGATCCCCGCTGGCTGGTCTACCTACCCCCGACCATGTCGCCGCCAGCCACGACCACCCGGGAAGGGTTGCTTGAGCACCCCACCGAGGCATTCGACGCCTACCGGAGCGCAGGCATCTCGTCTCTGATCTGCGAAGAGAAGCACATGGGTTCGCGATCTGTCGCCGTCATCGGTCTCGACGTAGACGCCATCGAGAAGCGATTTCGGATTCGGAGCGAGGCGGCAGGCATCATCTACACGCGAACCGGTCGACGGTTCTTCAAGGACGACGCCATGGAGAGCGTCGTCCTTGACCGTCTTCGTGCAGGCATCGCTCGCGCGGGACTATGGGACGAGCTGTCGACCGACTGGGTCGTTCTCGACATGGAGTTGATGCCCTGGTCGGCTAAGGCGGGTGAGCTTCTGCTCAACCAGTACGCCGCCGTTGGGTCAGCAGCACATCAGGCGTTCTCGGCGGCGACAGCGAGCCTCCAGCTCGCTCAAGGGCGAGGCCTTGATCTTGGTGGCCTATCCGAGAGGACCACGGCCCGTAGCTCCCTCATCGAGGGTTATCGAGACGCCTACCGCCATTACTGCTGGGACGTATCGGCCGTCGACGACCTGCGGATCGCCCCCTTCCATCTTCTGGCCAGCGAGGGAGCTGTGCACGTTGACCGTGATCACACCTGGCACATGACGACCTTGGCTCGTCTGACCTCGGACACGGAGCCGATGATCGTCGCCACGCCCCACCTTCTCGTAGACCTGGACGACCCGGCCAGCGAGGCTGCCGCTATTGGGTGGTGGGAGGAGCTGACCGGGCGCGGCGGCGAGGGCATGGTGATCAAGCCCCTCCAGTTTGTGGCCTCCGGAAAGCGGGGGATGGTCCAGCCGGCAGTGAAGTGTCGCGGACCCGAGTACCTCCGGATCATTTATGGCCCGGAGTACACCCTTCCGGAGAACGTGACACGCCTTCGTGATCGATCCCTTGGCCTGAAGCGCTCACTGGCCATCCGAGAGTTCTCCCTGGGAATCGAAGCTCTTGAGCGCTTCGTGCAGCACCAGGGGCTCTATCAGGTACACGAGTGCGTCTTCGGCGTCCTTGCGATGGAGAGCGAGCCCGTCGACCCACGTTTGTAGGCCCCAACTGCGCCTCTCAGGCGCCGTTACTGCTCCCCCTCAGCTTTCGTTGCGTTTCCGTCGCGACCGCGACCGCCGAGGGCTGGCCTAGCGAATCATCGGTGAGACGGGCACATTCAGCTGGCTACAGACACGTCATCTCGGGTTCGTTCTGGTCAGCGTGGCACGAAGCCGCTCGGCCACAAGGCGGTCCGAGCCTCCGCTCCGCTCCGGTTCTCCCGTCCTGACGGAGTCCCTTGCCCCCGTGAGTTTCCATCCGGCCTTTTCGCACCCAACGAACCGAGAAGGGAAAGGAGTGGCAGTCATGGCCTACACCGTTGCCGACATCACAGAGCTGATCCACTACAACCTCGTCCTGGGCGAGCCCGATGACGACAGCGCCGACCGCAACCTCTCGCAGCTCGTTGGCGAGATTCAGAACCTCGCGCCACGCCCCATGCGGCGCATGGCGAGCTAGGTCGTCTGCGACCGCTACGGGACGTCGGTAGACACCGACCGCATTCACCCGGACGGCCATCACAACTCCGACGACGGTGATTTCCTCTGTGCCGACTGTTGGGGGGTCGAGGGGTGACTACATTAGGTCGAAGCTGGCCTACTCCGTACCGGGCACCGACTTGAAGTACGCGTCGTAGTCGATGGCGGGTGCACTCCCCACCGCTTGCAGCATGCGAAGAAGACGCATTACGAAGTAGATCAGCGCAACGTCGACCTCGCTGTGCTCGATCCCCTGCGACCCGGCCATCCCATCCCGGATGACGACGAATCCACCGTGCTCGACGGCACACCCGATGTCCAGTCCCCACGCCAACGTCTCGGCATCCCGGTCGTCGAGGGCACCGAGGCACTTCTTGAATTGATCACCGAAGGGCGGGTTCCACTCACTCCGGCGGCCGAGGATGCCTCCCAGGATGCGCTTCGGCACCACTGGTTCGTACTTGCCCCCGAGATGGGGTACCTCGATCGTGGTTCGATGCAGACGGCGGACACTCGCCACCTTGTCTGCCGCGTACTCCAAGTTCTTCTTGCTCAGCTTCTGTTTCACCTCGAACGCTGCATAAACGCTCTCGGCTGGAATGTACTTCGCACCTCCCACCTCGAAGAGCAGGGGAGAGAAGTGCCGGTCGTGGATGACGACGTCGATCTGCTCACTCCGCGCACCCTGGGAGTCGACGACGAACGCTTTGGCGACCCCGTACCGGCGTGGCAGGAAGTCATCGAGCATCCGCAGCCAGTTCAGTTCGGTGTCGTCGCCCTTTGTCCCCGGGTGCGTCGCGATGTCCCCGAGACCCAGATCGGTCCGCAATTTCTCCTGTCGTTTGAAGAAGGCGTCGGTGAGGTCGAAGGTGAGAGGTCGCTTGACGTCGTCGCTCATCCCTTCGGTACCACCTCTGCGTCGAAGGGTCGGGTCGGCACGAACACCTCGGCGAGGTTGATGAGCTGTCGTCCCGTCAGGGGCTCCTTGGCGTCGACGGCCTGCAAGACCGCCGACGGGATGAAGCGCTGTCGCAGGTCCGAGTAGGTGCAGCCATACTCCCGACCACCCACCGGTCCCGTGAGGCGGGCGATCTCCGCCATGTCGTCGTCGGCGATACCGACCCCCTCGAAGGAGCGGTCTAGGAGTTGCCGTCGTCCCACCACGTCAGGACGTGTGAGCTGAAAGACCGCCGCGGCCCGGCGACGGACCGCCGGGTCGAGGGCGTCGACACGGTTGGTGCACATGATTATCAAGACCGGCAGCCGGTCACGCCGGATGCTGTCGATGCCGCGGATCAGTGCATTAACCCCCGCCCGGTCCTCGTGGTGCATCTGTGCCAGCTCCCTGGACTGTGCGAGGGCGTCCGCCTCGTCGATCAGGAGGATCGTGCCGTGACGCAACCGACCGTCGCGCCCCCGCCCACCGTTCGCCTGCTCACGTACCTTCTCGAACGCCGCCGTGAGCAGTGTCGTCATCTCCCCGACGGCACCGTGGCCCCGGGCCGACAGGCTCAGCGGGAACAGTGTCACCGCCACCCCCAGCTCCCGGGAGATCGGGTCGCCCACGGTCTCGGCCAGCTCCGTCTTGCCGTTGCCGACGTCACCGGCCAGGACCACGAGTGGTGTGCGGTCCATCACGTCGGCGACGGCCGGGATCACCCCCTTGTGCGCCGTCGTGCTCCAATCCCCGACGATGTCAGGTTTGAGGAGGACGCGGGCCTCGGTGAGCAGTTGACGCTTGATGGTGTCCAGACCGACGAGGCCGTCGAAGCGGCCGCGTGCCTTGTCGTCCGGAAAGACCTCGGCGGGTGCGAAGAGTCCGTCGGTGCTCACCTCGGCCGGAACGTCTTGCGCTCGACCCGGACACCGCCCGCGTTGTATCCGTGGTCGACCTGCCAGTAGCCGTCTCCGTCGCCGGGGAGTGATCCGCTGACCCGCTGGATGGGAAGTTCACCTTTGAACGCCGCGCGTTGTGCGTCGCTCAGATCCCACCACTTCCGGCTGTAGCTCATGAAGTTGAAGTAGGTGGCACCGGCGACGACCGCCTTGGCGTAGATGTTGCCCGCGTTCGAGTCGTAGTGCAGACCGCCGTCCGCCCCGACGGTGTATCGCCACGACAGTACGCGCTTGTCGTCCCTCTTGAACCCGAACTCGTACGTCTCGACGTACGCGTTCGCCAGCATCTCGATCAACTCGGTCTGATAGTCGTCAAGGTCGTCATCATCGGGACTGTCGTAGAGGACGTGGCACTGATAGAGGTCGGCGACGACCTTGGCGGCCAGTTGCTTGGCATGCGTCCTCGTGAAGGTCGTGGTCGTGGTGAAACTCATGGTCATCCTTTGAATGTCGGTCCGAGAATGCCCTGCCAGCACTCGACCTCGCGACCTTTGTTGGGGGCGAAGCGCCCCTCGTTGAGGGCGTCGAGGGCCTGGTGTGCGGCGGTGACGATGCGGGAACGGTCGGTCCCGTTGTAAAGCACGGCGACGTTGTTGGCGGTGTTGACGGGGTCCAACACCTCGATCGCCGCGCCTGATCGGGCGGGGATGTCGCCAAACCTGTAGAAGTCGGTGAACGACACCTGGTCGTCCAATTCGGTCTTCACGATATAGGCGAAGAAGCGCTCCAGGGCCTTGGGGTAGTCCGACAGGGAGAGTCCCTCGTCGGCAAGGTGCGCCCACAGCAGCTCGATCATGAACGACTTGAACCGGAAGTCCTCGTCCCGATCGTTGACCATCCTCTTCCACCATTTCGTCAGGCGGATGAGCTGGGCGAAGTCCGGTCCGTACTTCGTCTTCCGGTCGCGGATGAAACGGAGGTGCAACGTGATGCTCGTCAGCACGCGATCCCCGGTGTGTTTCCGGACGAGATAACCGCGGTCGTCGGCCCCGCCCTCGTAGAGGACCGGGACCACGTCGACGTCGAGGCCCGTGCCCTTGAAGCTGACCGTCACGCAGTGCTGGTTCTCGACGAACTGATCGCGGCCCATGTTGGTGTTCGCCTCGAAGAGCCGCTCGGCCAGCCAGGGGACGAGTTGCCCGTCGCCGCCCGTGGGTGCCTCACCGGCCTTGACGTACACGGCCGCGTCGAGGTCGTGCACGTTGCGGAGCGCCGTACCTTTGGCGACGCTCCCGGCGTGGAGCATTTTCACGAGGCCGTAGTTCGGATCGGCGTCGATCTTGCGCTCAAGCCGTTCCCGGAGAGCCTTGACCTGGTTCCGGTAGACCGCCGCCTTGTCGACGGGCAGGTTGACCCTGTCCTCGGCGAATGCCTTGACCTCTGCATGACCAACTGTCGATGCCATCACGACTCCCAGAATCCGGTCCCGACATCATCGCCGTGGGGTGTGACATCGAACAGCAGTTCGCCTAGTTTACCCCTTCGCAATCCGGGGTCACAACGGTGTAGTTCCGCAGGCCGTGACGGGTCACAAGGCGACCCGTCAGCTATCGAGCCTGGTCCTGGCCTAGACACGGCATGTTCGTGCGCGGTGCTTACAAGCATGTAGTTTCTGATCGTGAGCGCGACCACAGACAACGGTCCCCGGGTTGCGGGACTCTTCGCCGGCATCGGCGGGATCGAGCTGGGTCTGTCGCGGGCGGGTTACGTCCCTAAGCTGCTCTGCGAGTCCTGGCAGCCCGCCCGTGACGTCCTGACCAGCCAGTTTCCCGACGTACCCCTCGCCGGAGACATCCGAGAGCTCCGCTCCCTTCCCAAGGTTGACATCGTTACCGCCGGCTTCCCGTGCACGGATCTCTCCCAGGCCGGGAGAACGGCGGGGATCGGAGGAGACCAGTCCGGACTGGTGAGCGAGGTCTTCCGGCTGCTCAGGCGCCGGCATCCGACCTGGCTGGTCCTTGAGAACGTCCGGAACCTCCTCCACCTCGACGGTGGCAGGGGGATGCACTACCTCCTCACCGAACTTGAGACGATGAAGTACCGCTGGGCGTATCGAGTCGTCGACACCCGCTTCACCGGACTGCCCCAACGGCGCCAGCGGGTGATCATCGTGGCGAGTCGTACCGAGGATCCCCGGGAGGTCCTGCTGACCGACGATGCCGGTCCCCGTGATGACGGTTGGTACCGGCGCGATGCCGTCGGCTTCTATTGGACCGAAGGGGAGCGTGGTCTCGGCTGGGCTCCGGACGCCGTGCCAACACTGAAGGGCGGCTCCACCGTCGGTATCCCATCGCCCCCTGCCGTCTGGTTACCCGGAGCCGAGCCTGGGCATCGATTGGTCACCCCGGCCCTCGAAGACGCTGAACGGCTCCAAGGCTTTGAGCCAGGATGGACGCGAGCCGGCGGATCGGGAACACGACAAGGTGCGCGATGGAAGCTTGTCGGCAATGCAGTCACTTCGACTGTTGCGTCGTGGTTCGGGCGACGATTGGCCGTACCGTGTGAATACGACCCCACAGACGACAACCGACTCGAAGCTGGGTCGGGATGGCCCACCGCAGCCTGGGGCAACGCGGGTCGAGCATGGAGGTCCGATGTCTCCATGTGGCCGGAACGTCGACCGTACAAACATCTCGGCGACCTCCTCAACGTGTCGGCAGCCGTACCGCTTTCCCCCCGGGCGGCTGCTGGTTTCCTCGGTCGTCTCGAACGGGGAAACCTCCGCCTCTTCCCCGAAGAGTTCCGTGTCGACGTCAAAGGGCACATCGAACTGACCCGGTCTCTATCAATCCTCCCCAGCGCGCGGACTGCGTAGCGCAGCGGGTGCACGGTCCCGGCATCCTCGTCGAGAGCCTGTCGAGGACTGTTCCTTTCGGACCCTCGAAGGCGTTGTGGCAGTACCACTCGCGGAGTGATCGACACTCGAAGGTTGCATGCTGGACCGTCGCCTTCGACTTGCTGCGAACCTCTGGTCTGCTCAGGCGTCACGTCGAAGAAGGAAACGTTGTCTTCGGCCTCAATCACGAGATGCGAGACTTCTCCACGGGCCGCCGCAAGGATCTCGACCTCGTCATTGCCCGCCCAGACCGATCGCGGATGGTGAGCAAGCCGCGTGCCTTGGTCGATCTGGTCGATCGCTACGGCGTAGTCCTGACGACGAGCCAGAGCGCCGAGCTTGCGCAACTTCCCGCCCTTCTGGAGGGTCCCGTTGGAGCACCACTCATGGCGCTCGAGGCGAAGGCGTGCATGACAGCGCACATCAAGTCTCTGCCTCGTCTCTACGACGAACTCAACAGTAGCCACCTCACCGTGCACGGAGCCTCGTCACGGACGCTCGCCGTCGGACTGGCCATGGTGAATGCGTCGCCGACGTTCATCAGCCCGGGTCTCAACAAACCGGGGAGCGAGCTTGTTATCTCCGAGAACCCCCAACCACTGTCGACGGTGCGAACCGTCGCCAAGCTCAGAGAGATCCCACGACGCAGTCGGTCCGGTGAAGAGGGCTTCGATGGGTTCGGGATCATCGTCGTGTCTTGCATCAACGACGGAACGCCCGTGACCCTCGTCGAAACCCCTCCAGCTCCTGAACCCGGAGACGTGCTGCACTACGAAGCGATGGTGAATCGGGTCGCTACCGAGTACGACGTCACCTTCGGCAATCTGTGACCTCTCGCCCACCTGCGTCCTCTCCCCAGGCGTTGACAAGGATGCAGCGGCAACCTCGCAAGGACACCGCAGCCGAACTCGCTCTTCGGCGCACCCTCCATGCCGCTGGTTTCCGCTATCGGGTCGACACCAGACCGATCGCCCGTCTTAGACGGAAAGCCGACTTGATCTTTCCGACAGAGCGTGTCGCAGTTTTCGTCGATGGCTGCTTTTGGCACAGATGTCCGAAGCATGCAACCGTGCCGACGGCGAATCGAGAGTGGTGGGCGATAAAGCTCGACGCCAACGTCACTCGCGATTCCGACACCGACTCTCGGCTCACTGCGGCCGGATGGAGAGTCGTCCGTGTCTGGGAACACGAGAACCCGGCGACGGCGGCACGTCGCGTCGCACGGACGGTGCTCCGTCGCCGAGCCAGCCGCTAACTGATTACCCGACCGGATTCTTGGTCGCTCGCGATGCCCGCTGAGCGGATGCCATTGCGTTGGCCGCCACATGCGGACTTAGCTTCAACTCGACAAACTCGCTGCTGCCAGGGATCCATTTCTTCTCGTCGTCGGCGTACATAACGGCATGGCCGAGGAGGGGCGCGGACTGCGGTTGCCACGGGTCGGCAGCGCTCGACTGATTCTGACTTGGGATGAAGCTGAGCGCGAGGCTCCCCGTCAGCCGACCGCCCACCAATTCGAACATCTCCTTCGGAAGAGTCCACACCACGCCCTACATGACACCGTGCAGTGTCTTGGAACCGAACGTCACCTTGCCAACAGACCAGTCGAAGCCGTTAACGCCCTGTGGGACACTCCCAATCTGCAATTTCGCCAACGTCGACAGGATCGGCCCGGCTCCCGCCGCGACTGTGCCAACGCCAGGAATCGGAGCGAGCGTCGAGGCAAGCGTTGACGGACTGACTTGTGAGGAAGCAGCTGAGAAGCTGGTGGCGCCAGTGCAGTCACCGATGAACGACCCAGAGGACTAGCGGAGCGGGTTTTCTTTGAGAACGTCGACAACTCTGCTGCGTTGAAATAGCCAGGCGCGGAGCGGCTGAGACATCCATTCGGCAAGATACAAGACATTGGTCGCACTGTCGTCAAAGTCCCAGTGGAAGATCGGGTGGTGGTGCGCTATTGCGTTGCGCATTTCATACAGGTCTCCGACCTTCGTGCTGACAACATCCAGATAAACAGCCTTTCCCGAGGCATACGTGAAGCATGGCTTGATTATCGTTCCGAGCTTGGATTCGTGCTGCCTATTCAGCAGCATTAGCCAGAAGCCAAACCCGAGGCGAGCAATCACATCATCCTGATCGGGTTCTTTGTCATCATTTAAGCCGAGGTAGTCCCGCACCTCCTGCTTGGCAACGTCTACCGCCTTGTAGCTGCTTGTTAGCAGCGCGTGATCGTGGTCGTACCAAGGCGTCATATCCATTTCCGTTTGGTAGCGATCTCTCAAAGCACTGTCCAGCGTGTTGCGTAGCAGGATCTCGATTATGCAGATGTCCTCAAAAAACGCGGCACCGATACGGATGTTCCAGTCATATAGCTTCACGGTGAGTCCGGGGTCGCCCTGAGCAGCCGTTCGATAGGGTTCCATCCGCGCAGCGCTGAATCGTTCCGTTAGAACGTCAATGAGGCGGAGTGGCGCAGACATGCACAGAAACCCTACTTGTATTCCCTAGAGCAATCACTGCCCGAACATGAGCATTGGCCTTCCCCCCGTCAGCCGGACACATTGCTATGCGGCCAGGAGCTGGCGGTTGATAAAGCGTAGTTCCCACTCGATCGGCGGGACGTTGCCGAGGGACGAGTGCAGCCGCACGGCGTTGTAGCGGGTGATCCAGGCGATGATCGCCCGACGGGCATCGGCCCTCGAGGGGAACCTGAAACGGGAGACGAGCTCTCGCTTGAGCGTGGCCCAGAAGGACTCGGCGACCGCGTTGTCCTGGGACGATCCGATCCGGCCCACCGACTGGGCGATCTTGTGGGACGCACAGAGGGTCCGGAACTCCCGCGAGAGATACTGGGCCCCGCGGTCGTGGTGGAACACCATTCCCTCGACCTCTCCACCCCGGGCGGCGATCGCCATGGTCATGGCCGAGGCCACCAGCTCGGTGGGCATCCGCTCGCCCATGGCGAAGCCCACGATGCGCCGGGAGCCGAGATCGAGCACGTCGGCCAGGTAGAGCCAGCCTTCGTCGGTCGGGATGTAGGTGATGTCCCCGCAGGTGCGCTGTCCGGGCTCACCGACGCTGAAGTCCCGCTTCACCAGGTCCGGCAGCGGCGGGGCGCTGATGTCGGGGATGGTCGTGCGGACCTTCTTCCTGCGGCCGTCGGTGGCGTAGATGCCGTGGACGGCCATGAGGCGCTCGATGCGCTTGTGGTTGGCGCACATTCCCCGCCGGGCCAGCTCGCCGGTCATCCGGGGCGACCCGTAGGTGTCGTCGAGGGTCCGGTGGACCTCGATCATCTCGTTGACCAGGATCGCCTCGTCCCACTCGGCGTCGGTGGGGCCGCCGGCGGTGGCCAGCCAGCCGTAGTAGGCCGAGGTGGAGACCTCGGCCGCCGCACAGGCCGCCTGGACGGGGAACCCTTCGGCCTTCATGGCGGAGACGTGCCGGTAGCGGCTCACCGGTCCAACTCCTTCACCCAGAAGGCCACACTTCGTTTGAGCAGGTCGCGCTCGGTGGTCAGGCGCTTCACCTCCCGGCGCAGCCTGGCCATCTCCTCGCGCTCTTCGGTGCTGAGCCCTTCTCGCTCGCCCCGGTCGATGCGCTCCTGGCGGACCCAGTTCCCCAGGGTCTGGGCAACGACGCCCAGTTCCTTGGCCACGTCGGCCACGGTGCGGTGCTGGTCGATGACCAGGGACGCCGCGTCACGACGGAACTCCTTGGGATACCGACCTCGTCGCCGGGCCGGGGCCGGCTGCTCTTCGGTCATTGTTGGCATGACTACCTCCTATTCGAGGTGTCCGGCCAACGGGGGGATGGTCACATGACCCGCGCCGCGTGCACGTTCGGCCGGAGTCCCAAAACGCGTTGGGGCCTGATGGGTACATTGTCTCTCGGGATGGGGGCTAAGTCGCGTACCTGATCCATCTGGATCGGAGCACGGCCTAGTTCCCGGCCACTCGCTTGTAACTGACGCGCTTGCCAATAGTCTTGCCGACAAGCTTGCCCATTCGGGCCGAATGGCTCGTTGAAGCTGCTCAGACCCTCAGCACGGGATGCCCGGCCGTCACTTCGCTGACCCACTTTCCATTTAGGGGGCGGTGCGCGGCCGGCGGGTGGACTATCGACGAAACCGGGCCCCGGGCACGTGTCGCTGTCGTGGCCACAACTCGTATGCCCTGTTCATTTGGTCGATCCGGAACTCATCCTTCTGGCTGTCGCTCGGGTTCTTTGGAAGGAGACCCTCGTGAACGGCAAGGGCGTACAGACCTCTGCCGGCGTCTTCAGAATCCTTGTAGACAACCAGGGCGGTGATGGCGCAGTCATCGGTCTCCAGGGTCACCCGCGACATGTCACCCAGCAGCTCAGGCAGGGCGAACTCGCCCGGCACGACGCGCACGTCCGTGACGGCGAAGATGCGCTCGCACAGATCCGTGTAGCTGATCGTGCCGTCACGCGGGCCCAGCCCGGCGACGTCTTTGAGGATCCGCACACCCGCATCGACTGCGGCGTCCCACTGCGCCTGTGTGTAGCCGTAGCGCGTCGGATCAACTCTGGCTCGATCGTGCGTGTCCGCCATGATGCACCTCCTCGCTGGACAGGTTAGATCGGGTCGTCTAACCCGCTCAGACGGCAGGCCGCAGGTGCTCGAAGAGCGCCTCGAGGTCTCCCCGCCCGCCCGGGTCCATCAGCAGGTCGACGTCGCTGAGCACGTCGTCGGACGACGGGAAAGCGAGCGTGGCCAGCTGGCGGTCGTTGAGCTTGCGGGCCATGTCGAGCACCTTGGCGTCGAGGCGCTGGTCCACCACGTGGTCGATGGTGTCGGCACCGTCACGGCGCAGCGCCATCAGGTACGTCAGCGTGCAATCGGCGTTGGCCGGCAGCCCCAGGCGATGCGTGCGGTCGAGTGACTGCAGGTACATGCCGGCGTTGAAGCCACGGTCGACGTGGAGCTGGTGCGTCGTGGTGAAGTGCAGCGACACGCCCTCGGACAGCGTGTGCGGGGTGGCGAACAGGACGTGGCAGTCGGGGTCGAAGCGGAAGCGGTCGATGGCCCGCTGGCGGTCCTCGATCTCGACGTCACCCGAGACCACGGCCGGCTGGTGCGGTGCGAGCAGGCGCTCGAGGCTTCGCAGGTGGCTGCGGAAATTGGCCCAAACCAACAACTTGTCGCCCTGGGCCGAGCGGGCGTCCACGATCTGGGCCGTGCGCACGAACTTGGCCGGGATGTAGTTGGCCGGCAGGTTGCGCACCAGCGACTCGAGGTCGAGGTCGGCCCGGTCCGAGAGCATGGCGAGCTCGCCGCCGTTGCCCAGCACTGAGGTGGGATCGGTGGCGGCCGCCAGGAGCAGCATCACGATCCTCCCGGCCCGCCCGAAGTCGTCGCGCAACGACGGGTCGCGCAGCACCGCCCGGGCAGCTGCGTTCACCATGGCTTCGTAGATCTGCTCGTGGGCGCCAGAGAGCGGGACATGCTCGGCGTGCGGGACGAGAGGCGGGAGCCCGAGCTCGTCCTTGGTGACCCGGGTGTAGGCCGCCATGAGTGGGTCCGGGGCCAGGGCGGCCAGGCGGAACCCGTGGCCGGGGTAGGCCAGTTCGAGTACGCGGGCCAGGTCCTCGGGCGAGTTGGATTGCGGCGTCCCGGTCAGCACGCTGCGCCGGTGCGCTGCCGCGGACAGCTCGAGCGCGGCCGCGCCACGCACCCCGCGAGGTCCGGCCTTCACCCGGTGTGCCTCGTCGAAGACCACCAGCGTGCGCCGGCGCCGGCACATAGCGAGCAATGAGTCGAGGCGACCGCGCTGTTGGAGCTGCTCGTAGTTGACCACCACCGCCTCGGCCGCCCCGGCGTTGCCCGCACCGAAGTGGAGCCGGGGCGCCGCCCCTGGGGCGTACATCAGCCCCGGCTCGGTTTTCCAGGCTTCGTGGGCCGAGAGGGGAGCGAGGACCAGCATCTGTTCGACTTCGCCCAGGTGCTTGAGCCCGCTGTAGAGGGCGTAGGTCACGCTGGTCTTGCCGCTGCCGGGCACCGAGAAGTTGGCCCCGCCCCCCAGTCCGATGTGCCGGGCCAGGTCGCGGCGCTGCGGCGCCGTCGGCTCGCGGGTGATCCCGAGATCACGCACCGTGGCGATGGCGGCCGGCCACACCGCCTGCTGTTGGGGTGACTGGCCCAGCACGTCGAGGCGCACCCCGTCGGCGACCACCTGGTGGCGCAGCCGCTCGACGAGACTCGCCTCGACGCTAAAGGGGCCGGCGGGGTCGGCGAAGTACCACAGCCAGCCGGCCGGGTCCCGCAATGGCAGCGTCACGTAGCGCTCGGTGCTCTCCAAGGCGATATGGGCCAAGGCGTCCGCCATCTCGGCGAAGGCCGCGGCGCTCACGGTGTCGTCCTTGGTGACCGTCACCGCGTCGGGACCCGAGAGGTAGAGCTCAGACACGGGCCACCTCCTCGAGGCGGGCCCGCAGCGACTCGGTGACCGCACCGCCGCCGACGGGACGCCCGCCGACTTCGACCCTCCCGTCGCGCAGCGCGCTCGCCGCCAGTTCGAGCACGCCGAAGCCGAAGGGGTCACGCGGGTCGCTCACGTCGAGGTCTGTGTCGGGCACCGTGGTGAGCACCGGGGCCGGGTCGTCGTCGAGCGGGTCGTCGAGCACGTCGGTCCCGCCGGCTCGGTGCTGGATCGCCTCCGACGTGGGGTCCAGCTTGCCCAGATCCCGGACCTTCATGCCGAGGAGCCAGCCGGTGAGGCTGAGCCAGCCGTAGCGCTCGGCGTGACGCAGCTCGCCGAGGCGGCGCAGCTCGGTGATGCGCCGCTCCCGAGCACCCGCCGCCCGGCCACTCGGATCCAGGCCCACCGCCACCGACGCACCGAAGTGCCGCTCGACGAATGTCACGGCCGCAGCGGGCGCGCAGGGGGTCACGGGCGCGCTCATCGCAGCGCCTCGGCCCGGCACTGGGGCGGGCAGTACACCGTGTTGAACGGGGGTCGGTAGGCCCCGATCATCTGGCGCTCGAGGCGGTCCAGGGCGTCGCCCGGACAGTCGGCACGCAGCGGCAGCAGCCACAAGCCCGTGGCGAAGCACGGGATGGCGTGGTGACCCTCGACCCGCTCGACGACGCTGCCGCCGAGGCGCCGGCACTGCCCGATGTAGAGGCAGGCGCCGGCGTCGTCGACGGCCACGTAGATGCACACGGGCAGCACGAGGTCACGGTCGATCAGGTGGCAGCCACGACCGTCGTGGTTGAGGCCGTAGACAGCCGCCGGTGCGAGTGGGTCACACATGGTGCCCATGCGGTAGCGCCAGTACTCGACGTCGCGCTCGCCGAAGTGCGAGGCCAGCTCGGCCAACGGCACCGCCGCGCTCACTGGTCGCCCCCGACGTCGTCAAAGACGGTGGATGAGCTGCCGCCACGGGACCGAGCGATGAAGGACCCCTCCAAGAGGAGCTCTTGGACCGCTCGGATCTGCTCCCCAAGGGTGTGCGTGTAGTTCGCCGGGAGGCCGCTATTGGCGAAGCGCTGGCCGACCTCGCTGTCGGGGTCACGGAACGGTGCCACGCCCGCCGCGGCCAGCTCGACCGGGCCGCTCAACGCGTCGAGAGCAGCGTCGTAGGGGTCCCCGGGCGGGGTCGGGTCGGGCGTGCCGCCACCGCCCGGCTTCGGCCGCCCGCCTCCTCCGCCAGCGCGGGTCCAGCCCAGCGCCTCGGAGCGCAGGAACTCCTCGGTCAGCGTGCCCCGGGTGCGCTCGATGGGGATCCCCTTGGCGTCCTTGGCCACGGCCGTCGAGTCGATCGTGTTGGGCGGGATGGCTCCGGCGAGCGAGGCCTTGACTACCGCGGCCAACTGCTCGACGCCTTGCTTCTTGCAGCGGGCCAGCACGTTGCTCATCACCAGGTCCGGCGTGGTCAGCGTGTTGCCCCGGGACCCGCCCAGGCCGTTGAGGGTGAGCTGCCACGGTGAGGCGGCCTCGCCGGCCAACGGGGTTCGGATGGCCGGATTGGTGGCCAGGCCCAAAATGGCCAAGAAGAGCAGTGCTCTCGTGGCCGGTCCGTAGCCCCCGACACCCTTCTCGTCGGCCGCCCCGTCCATCCCGTTGTCGAACTCCTCGTTGGCCAGCGCCTCGAGGTCGTCGATCGAGCGGTTGAGGTAGTGCCACCACGGGTTGGTCGCCCCGTCGGGGTGGCGCTTGACCGCCCCGAACATCACGTGGCGGCTGGCCCGGTCGACCACGGCCCGGGCGCGGGCGTAGTCACCGCCGCGCCGCTCGTTGGGCTTCATGCCCAGGATCGGCATGGCGACCGATGCGGCCACCTCGGCCCGGTGCTCACGGATCTTGGTGTGGTGCGTCGACATCGAGTGTGCCGTGAGCGACAGCTTCACGTCGCCGTCCGCCGTCATGTCGGTGCAGATGAAGCTGGCGATGGCCTTGGCCGCCAGCCGCAGCGGGTGGTGCGGGTCGTCGGCCTTCGCTCCGGCCCAGTCGATCACCCGGTTGCCGTAGACGTCCTTGAGCTCCTCCTTGCTCAGGGCCATGGTGTATCCCTGCACCGTCGCCGCGCGCACCTGCATGCGGCGCATGGCGTCTAGGGCGACCTGCATGGACTGGGTGGCGTCGGACCACTCCCGCTGCGCCGCCGTCTTGATGTGGGTGCGCCGGATGTAGCGCTGCACCACCTCCATCGACGACGAGTTCTGGGTGGGTGAGCCCTTCAGGTTCCGGTACCCGACGACGAGGCGGGCCGGGACCACGCTGGTGCGCACCACCGTGCGCTTCACGACGTTGGACGTGTCGAGCCATCCCTGCACGGCGTCTTCGGACCCCGACGCCGGCCGCCAGTAGTTCGAGGCGTCCTTGTAGGTGGCCTTGCGGCGCACCGCCGCCACGTCGGCGGCCGTCCACTCACGCAGGGCCACGGTGCCGTCGGGCTGGCGGAAGTGGTCGGACCACGCCTCGATCTCGGAGAGCGAGAGGTTGGTGCACTGGCGCAGGCAGCGCCGGAGCATGGCCAGGCGGCGGTTCCCGTCGTCGACCTTGAGGATCCAACTCTGGTTCCCCTCCTCGTCCTCGATCATGGTCGGGGTGAGCAAGATGGGCTCGTGGACCCCCTGGAGTCCGATCCAGTTGATGTCGTGGAGGTCCTTGGAGTCGACCACCGCCCCGACGAAGCCGAGTGCGCTCGCGGTCTCCTCGATCCCGACGATCAGTTCGGCGGCGTCAGTCACCGAGAGCACCGGGGCGCCGGTAATGGCGTCGTCTCGGATCGCCTCGAGGTAGGGCAGCCCCTTGTCCCGGGCGTCAGCGGTGGTGCGGCCGTTATTGGGGTCGTGGGCCACCACGCAGGGGTTGGCCCAGAAGTCGACCACCAGGAACTCACCGACCTCCGTCGAGACAGACCGCACCCGGCCGCTGGCCGCATTGCGCACGTTCTCGTCGGGCCAGACGTCGGCGGCTTCGACGGCACGGAGCAGTCCCTCGGGGATCTCCTCGGGTGCAACGCCTGCCGTCTCGGCGATCCGGTCGCGGACCTGCAGCGCCGTCTTGCTCAAGGTGTCGTCGTCGACCCTGGTCTTGGGCACCGTGAAGGGGAACCGGTCCGACCCGTAGGTCGGCCGGATCTCGTCGGGGTACTCCGTCGGGTCGAAAGACTCCTCCGTGAAGGCGAAGTCCGTGTGGGTGACTGGCATTTTTCGGTCTCCTATCAGGCCGTACCGGCGGTCTCGGCTTGGGTGCGGCCCTGGTGGGCGTGGCACGTCCGCTCGACCCCGGCGGCACGGGCCGCTTGGTGTTCGGTGTCCCCCGCTGGGTTGACCACCCCTGGGTGACCCAGGTGGTGACGGGGCCTCACCGCGGCCCACATCTGGCAGTGCGCGAGCGGGCTCATGCGCCCAGCTCGTCGGCGAAGACGATCTCGAAGGCGCGCAGCACCGCCATGTCGCGACGTGCGCTGAGCCGGCGGCCCACCATGAACACGGGCGTGGTCGGCTCGAGGCCGAGCGCGTAGGCCAGCTCGCCGGCGAGCTCGGCCCGGCCGACCGGTTGACCCTCGTCGTCGTAGAGACCGCCGGCGGCGACGAGGACGTCGAGGGGGCGGGGGTCCTCGGGCGTCGCGGGCACCGACTCGATGACGATGTCGCCCGGGACGCGCACGATGATGCGGACGAGGTCGCCGTCGGCGAACCCGAGCTGGTCAAGCACGGGACGGAGCTCACCTCCGAAGAGGTAGGGGTACGAACCCCAGGTGCTGCGCACGGTGAACGTGTTGTCGATGGTGATGGGCATCCGCCGCACGCCGGGCGCCACCCCCAAGAAGCTGGCCAACGGCATGGGGAGCTTCTGCGGCCCCGTGTAGAGGCGACGATGGTTGACCGCCACGATGGTCGACCAGCAGCCGCGGTGGGGCCCGGCGATCACCCTCACGCAGGTGTCGTCGTGCCCGGGCTCGGGGATGGCGGAGGGGTCGTCGGCCGTGCGCCGGCGCAACGCGCCGGCGTCCTCGATGAGGTCGGGCAGCCCCCGGTAGAAGGCGATGGACGAGGCGCTGTAGTGGTGCTCCTCGGCGAGGCGCTCGAGGTAGTCGACGGCGACGTTGGCATGCTCGTCGATCGCGCCGTAGACGAGCTCGAGCAGGGAGGGCCGGGGCTTCGCCCCCCACTCGGCCAGGGAGAACGCATCGGTGCCCACCTGGACGATGCGGTCGTCCTCGAAGAGGTTGTTGCGGACGAAGCGGGTTGCCCGGTCCGTGATGGCCGCGATCAGCGCCTCGCCCGTCATCGGTGCCCCGTTGGCGCGCAGGATGCGCACCAGACGTTCGGGCACCGAGATGCGGCCGCCCAAGATGGCGTAGCGGTCCCCGACCTCGGCCACCTGGAGTTCCTCGACGATCTGGGCGGCGACGTCCTCGACCTCGGCCGACGTGCCGACGTGGGGGCGCAGGCGCTCCTCGAGGCCCTCCCACAGCTCGACGAGGTCCTCGACGACGCCGAGCTCCCGGGCGTCCTCGGTGATCTGGGCGATGAAGTTCGCCGGCGTGACCTGGCCAGCCAGCCAGCGCCGGCCCCCGTGCTCGACCGCCTTCCCCCTCCACGTGGAGTGGCGCTTCGCCGCCACGATGAGCAGGCGGGTGGGTACCGCGTCGAAGGGCCCGAAGCCGTACTCGATCAACGCACTCTCGGTGATGGGGAGGGGCAGCGCCCGCAGCTGTTCGACGGCCGCCTCGACGAGCTCGGTCTGCTGGCGCTGCAGGTCGGAGGGGTCGTTGCCGGCACCTTCGGTCGCCGTGTCCTTACGCGGGCGTCCCCGGCGCGCCCGGGGCCTGGGCGAGAAGATGCGCTCGAGGCCGCGCTCTTCGATCTGGCGGATCCGCTCGCGGGTAACGTCGCCGCGCAGCTTCCCGAGCTCATCGAGGGTGAGCGGCGAGTCGGCGAGTTTGTGGCACTCGATGATGGCGTGCTCGTCGTCGCTCAGCGCATCGAAGCGCTCCTGGAGGACGGCGGCGTACCCGAGGCGCGCGCCATCACCGTCGACATTGCTGGGGGCCACCGAAGTGGCGATACTCATCTCCACTGTTCCTCCTCGCTGAGGCGACCGGAGGAACGACGAGTCGAAGTCGACACGACGGGTGTGGAACCCGCCTTGTCGCCTACCGCCTCAACGTCCGCTCGTGGTGGCTTTGGCTCTCGCCGTACCACGCACGCCCGGGCACCTCGGTGATGGGCAAATACGTTCGGCTGAGGATAGCACATCCACAACGCCCGTGCCCACGTCACGTGGGTGAGCAAGTGATGGCCCAGATCACCGCGCCATCAGCTCCGCCGGCGGCCCGTCGCCAACACCCCGGACCCGCGGCAGCGCCGGCGTGGTGGGGCATCTGCGAACGATCTGCCACTCGTTTACCGCCGCTGCCTCCTTCATCGTGGCCGTGGGCCGAAATACGACTGCGACGCTTGTGCCGACTGCGGCCGCCCATTCGCCCAGGTTTCCCCACTTAAGCTGCAATTTCACCGGTTAAGGCACTTCGGATTTCAGCGGGTGTGATCCGGCTCAGCCGGTGGCATTTGGGCTGCCGGCGAAAAACATCCCTACAAACGTCCGTACGACGGAGCAACTTTTTCACGCCTGAGAATTACGGGCGACTCAGAAGACCCTGCTCAGCAAGGTTCCGCACCGTCCGACAGCACTCAGCGCCCACACCTAGCAGAACCCCGCCTTCTGACTACGGCCCGAACGGCCTGAGCAAGCCCACGAGGCCCTCATCTGTCCATCAGGAGCGACCCCGGTTGATAGACCGAAGGTGGAAGCAGAGCACTACATGGGTCGCCGAAACTGCATTCACCACGAGCTCGCCTAGCCAACTGACGATGTCCGGTGTCGAGGATCCGCTGGACTTGAACCTCTAGCTTCCTCTACCACAATGCCTGCTCGTTCGACATAGCTTTGGTATGTGTGGAGTGCTGTCGATCCCTTGATCCCGGCGATCAGCCCGCCGAAGCGGAAGTTCCTCTTGGTGAGCCAATAGCCAACGACCGTTCGCTCCACGAGTTTTCGATCCGGCATCGGGATAGTACTCCTACCGCCATCGACGACAACGAAGACCAACCGGTCAATGAGCATGCCATTCCAGAGAACGTCGACGTACTGGCTACTGGCATTGGTGTCGGGGAAGACATCCGTCCAGGACTCGGTGAAGTCCTTCTGATGCCGAAGACCCCACGCAAGCCCGAGAGACACATCTGGCCTGTAGACGGCTCGAGAATGGTGAGACTCAAGCTCGATGTTTACGAGGTCATCGCCGCTATGCCAGGTGGTAATCGACCAAAGGAACGCGCCCGCAGACTGAGCCTCCGGGACCTGGTACCAGTCCGTTGCGTCAGACTCGACAAGGATCCGCCAGATCTCGTCGTATGTCATCGGCTGCCGCGGTTCCTCTTGGGAGATTTGGTCCCCGACGGACGGATCACCCTGGCGCGAATTACACCAGCGACGACCCGACCGGCGTAAACGGCCGCGGCAAGACCCAACATTGGATCTGTATCAAGTTCAATCCCTTCACCAGCTATTAGCAGGCACCGCCGTTGTTCACGCAACGCGTCGACCCAATCTGTAACCTCTACCGGCTCCTGCCCTTCATACACCACGGCCCCGGTCCGACTGGTAATGCGCACTGCGTCGTCGTAGATGAGAAGCCACTCTGGTACGAGGGACCCACCATCGAATTCTTCGATCGGATTGCCCAAGACGGGCTCGAAGCCATCAGCTAGGAGAGCCTCAGCGAGGAGGCTCGTGCGGTCCCCCCAGGGGGAATCGGCACCCAATGCCATGAAGCTCGCAGAAAAAATGCAAGCTGCAATAGGGTCGATGTCCCGTCGAAGTATCGGCGTGAGGTTCGCTTGATCTCCGACCGCTGGCATTGGTCGGTCGTCACAGGTCAGTTCTGACGGGCCACACGTCGCGTGCTGCAGGGTGATCCGAACTCCGTCGGGATGCGTGACAGCACTGACGGTCACCGGAATCCCCTGGGAAATAAAGCCCTCTCCGGCGCAGCGGATACAGGTGAAGTCATCTGGCCAGGGTCCTCGGACGAGTTCGTCCGCGTATTCGCCCCCTACCGCCTCCCGAACTTCGGGGCCGACCGTCAGATCGCGACTCACGGGACAAAGTCTCGCATAGCACCGCGACAGGAGAGATCCCCGCTAGGGGTTCACCCCCCGAGCAACCCGCTCCACCCGGCCCCGAACCTTCCGCCACGCGTTCTCGCTCGTGCCGTCCAGTAGCGCCAATGCATTTCATGTCTATGGATTCCTGTCGAATCTGCAAACGCCGGCGTGGTGTCGGGGTACCCCGTGATCGAGATGTTGTCGGGCGAGCGGAGACCACTCCCCTGCCATGGAGTCCGGACGTCGTCGCCCCAAGGCCCTCAAATCGAGTCGTTTTGAGGGGTCCTAGAGGGGTCCTAGAGGGGTCCTTCGTTTTCAGACGCCCATCGCTCAGAATCGCTCATGAGCGCTAAAGAGCAGGTCAGCGGCTGGTCCGAGAAAAGCTGGGAACGGGAAAAGCCCTGCAGACCAGACTTCCAAACTGGTTATGCGGTGTGATCCCTTTGGACATTGCTCATCTCGGTGAACCACTTAGGGCGCGGCGGTCATCCCAACTCGCTGTGCGAAGTTGTCGCGGCGGAGGTTGGGATGCTGCCAAACATCCCAACCACGTAGCGACTCTTTCAAGCCTGCGAGTTGCGTGCGACTGCGGAAACCCTGTTCAGCACGGTTCCACACCGTCCGACAACCACCGGGCAACATCACGAGAAAGTTCTCGATGCTCGAGGTCGCTCCCAGATCGCTGGAACTCCGCGTAGGAAACGAATAGGCCGGATCCTCCGGTATTCGATCGGCATTCACATGCCGGCTGATCAGAGTCTCGTCGGCACTGCTCCCACGATGTCGGTGACCGAGACGCCCACTTGGGGCAACGAGCCGACGAAGGAAGCATCTCCGAGGGCGAAGATGCCTCCATCGGAACCAATGAGCCAATAGCCGCCGTCATCACTGGTGGGCACGAGACCGATCACCGGGTGGGCCGGGGTGACCCCAATACCCGGGAGGGAGCCGAAGTTTCCGGCGTCACCGAAGGTGTACACCGCACCGTTCTGGGTCACGATCCAATAGCCCCCGCCATCGGGAGTGGACTCGATGGCGCTTACCGGCGATGTTGACCCGGTGGCCGAACCGAAGTTGGTAGCCGTGCCGAAGGAGTAGACGGTGCCGTTAGCGGCCACCAGCCAGTATCCGGTATCGGAAGGATTCGCGGCGATCCCGATGATGTTCGTGACGTGGACTCCGATCCCGGGCAAGGAACCCAAGAAGGAGGCGTTGCCGAAGGTGAAGACCCCGCCGTCCGAACCCACCAGTAAATAACCCTGGTCATTGGACGTCGGCACAATGCCGACGACGTTGTTGACCTTCACGCTGATGCCGGGCAGCGAATTCTCGAACGGGGCGTCACCGAAGGCGAAGACCCCGCCGTCCGAACCCACGAGGAAGTAGCCCTGATCATCGGCGGTCGGAACCATGCCCACGATATTGCTCACATGGACTCCGTCCCCGGGAAGGGACCCATAGAAGCCACCCGATTGGCCTGTCGGGAAGACGAAGACCCCCCCGTCGTGGCCAACGAGGTCATAGCCCGAGGCGGGTGATGGAGAGGACGCGCTGGGGCCGACCGTTACGCTCTGGGTCACTGGCGGGGCGCTTTTATAGTTCGCATTGCCGGCCTGCATGGCGTCGATGATGCAGTTGCCGACCCCCGTGAACAAGACGGTCGACCCAGAGATGCGGCAGGTTCCGGCGTCGGAGCCGGCG
>Ga0182024_10006453_pt1 | contig 25752 bp, 20 predicted proteins | sample P32metaG_FD_120480 | JGI IMG/M metagenome (GOLD analysis project Ga0182024, IMG submission 120480) | Permafrost microbial communities from Stordalen Mire, Sweden - P3-2 metaG (Illumina Assembly) | ecosystem: Environmental > Terrestrial > Soil > Wetlands > Permafrost | place: Sweden: Stordalen...
CAACGACTGGACGAGCAATGGCGATCCGTCTGCGAATGGCATCAAGAACCTGGACGGCAAGGACAACTATGTCTTCTTTGAAGCGGCGGGACGGGGGCATTTCGTCGGCGTCACGCAGGCCGTACTTCAGAATCAGGAAGGCTGGTTCGGCGAGGGAGACGATATGATCTTCATCGACGGCGACAAGCTGCCGACCATCAACGGCACCGGAACTGAGGACTATTACAACGGCGCGTGGGACTTCAACAGCATTCCCTTTGCCTATGCTCACAATGGCGCACCCTACATCACTGGCGCGGAGCGAATCGGCTCGCGCTATTGCCTGTATCGCTGGCACACCGAAAGCCCGATCACTTTTGAGAAGTCGATTCGAGTGACGATCGAGCATGGGCATGGCAACTGCCGTTCAGACGATTTTTATTCTGTGGGTTATTGGTATCAGACTGAGCCCCATGCGGCTTTCCCTGCCCTGCCCGCGCCGGAGGCTCGCGTTCCGCGGCTCTTTCAGGCAGGCGCAGCGGGTGCCGCGCCGGTTCCGGGTGAGTAGGCGGGCTGGGCGCGCCCGGGAGTTGGAGTTGAAGGATGAAGATTCTTCTGTTCGGTGCGACCGGCATGGTGGGGCAAGGGGTGCTGCGCGAATGCCTGCTGGCGGCGGATGTGGAACTGGTTGAGACGGTGGGGCGGTCGGCGACGGGCCAGCGGCACTCGAAGTTGCGCGAGGTTGTGGTTGCGGATCTGTTTGACTTAGCGGCATACTCGGACAAGTTGTCCGGGTTCGATGCTTGTTTCTTCTGCCTTGGAGTTTCGTCCGCGGGCATGACGGAGGAGGCCTACTCCCGGCTAACTTATGACCTGACTACCGAGATCGCGGCGAAGCTGGTGATCTTGAATCCGGCGATGACGTTTATCTATGTTTCGGGGGCCGGGACGGATAACTCGGAGCGCGGGCGTTCGATGTGGGCGCGGGTGAAGGGCCGCACGGAGAACGTGCTGCTGAGTATGGGCTTTCGCACGGCTTATATGTTCAGGCCGGGGCTGATCGTGCCGCTGCACGGGATCAAGTCGAAGACGAAGGTGTATCGCATTCTCTACCTAGCGATGAGCCCTCTGCTGCCGCTGCTGAGGCGCGCGTTTCCTAACCAGGTGGTGACGACGGAGGAGCTTGGGTTGGCTATGTTGCTTGCTGCGCGAGGTAAGGCGACTAAGTCTGTTCTGGAAACTGGCGACTTACGGGCTTTGTTGCGGAGTTAGAGCTTTTCGAGCAGATAGCTTATGACGTGGTCGGAATGTACTACTCCGACCATCTTTCCCTTTGCATCTACAACCGGGAGCGAGCGCAGATTGTATTTGTCGAATAACTCTGCCACGTCGGATTGGTGCATGTCGGCCGGGCATGAGAGAACGCGTGGCTCAGCCAGCACCCGCAGGTGGCTACCGGGGAGCGCGACAACCATTCGCGCCAGAGGGACTGAGCCACGCAGGATATCCCCGGTGTCGAGCAGGTAGATTTCGGTCACGGATTCGGCATCGCCGTCGAAGTCGCGGAGCGCTTGCACAGCATCGGCGACGATGGCGTCGGAGAGAACAGAGACATACTCCGTGGTCATGCGGCCGGCGGCCGAGTCTTCGTGGAACTCAAGGAGTTCTTCGACCTCGTGGCGCTCTTCGGGATTCATCTCTTCGAGAATGGCTTCTGAGCGCTCGTCTGTCATTTCGCTGAGCAGATCGGCGGCGGCGCCGGGGTCCATTTCTTCGACGATGTCGGCGATGCGCTCTTCGTCGAGGCCTTCGAGGAGGGACTTTTGCAGCTTGGGATCGACCTCTTCGAGGGTCTCGGCTGCGACCTGTTCGTCGAGGGTGGTGAAGATGGCTTCGCGCTCGGCGGGGGCGAGGTCGGCCAGGATCTCGGCCAGTTCGGAGGGGTGCATGTCGGCAAGGCGTTCGTGTTCGATCTTGAGCTTGACGCGGCGGGCGGGGTCGACTTCGATGACGTCGACGAACTGCCACGGGATGCCCCGGGAGGAGAAGCGACGCGAGAGCGACTCCAATGTATGACGGGGGAGCATACCCTTGAAAACGCGCTGTACGGCTCCGCGGAGGCCTACCTCGACCTCGGAGACTCGCAGCAGATGTGCGGAGCCGTGGCCAAGCCACTCGAGATCGACATCGTTGACGCGGACCACTTTGCGACCGTGAATATCGATGATCTGGCGATCGATCAGGTCCTGCTGGAGAAAGAGGTAGTTTTCATCGCCGTTGAGCGGGCGAAGCGCGTTGGGCGAGCGAAGTTCGAGCGTGCCGGACGGCGTCTCCATAACTTGATCGGAGGAGACGATCTGCAGCCCCTGACGAGTCTTGAGGACGAGGCCGGCGACGCGTCCCGCTTGAGTGCCGGTGGCCACGGCGATGTCTTTGAGACGGCCGCGCACGTTGCCCTGCGCGTCCGTGACGGGCGTGCCGAGCATGGCGGTGAGGCTGACGCGAGATGTGGTACGAGGACGCATTGCAGGTTGAGTTTAGCCCGATTGGGCTGTGAGTGGCGAACGGGCTGTTATCGAGTTTGGGTCTTGATTCTCTGAGCGGGTCTCTGCGTGGTCTGCCTGACTATGTGGGCGAACCGGGAGACGATCGGCCGGGATTCTCCGTCGCGCCAGGCAATCTCGATCTGGCTTACCACTTTTGGGTCTGTCCTGCTCGGCTGCAGTGGAATGCAAACCACCTCAGGCGAAGCGATTTGACGCACGCACGCCGGGGCAATGGAGACTCCGAGGCCTGCCCCGATGAGCCGCAGAATCGTGAGCCAGTGCGAGGCCTCCTGCACGATCTGGGGTCGAAAGCCGTGCTGTTCGCAAAGCAGGAATGGCTTTTCAAAGGCGCGGTTGCCGGCGCTGCGGGGATAGTAGACGAATGGCTCGTCGCGCAGGGCGGCAGGGGAGATGGTCTTCTGTTTGGCCCGTGGGTGATGAGCGGGCACCACGACTATGAAGGGTTCGGTGTAGATGGGGGTTGCGACGAGGCCTTCGGTGGGGTCGCCGTCGCGCAGCAGGCCGGCGTCGAGAGTGCCGTTCTGAAGGCCTTCGATGACTTTGGAGGTGAAGGACTCGTGCAGGTGCAAGCGGACGCGCGGGTATGCTTCGCGGTACGAGCGGAAGATAGCGGGCAGGGTCGCTAGCATGGCCGAGCCGACGAAGCCGATGTGGAGAGAGCCGACTTCTCCGCGGCCTACGTTGCGCGTCTCGTCGATGTCGCGATCGACGTTGCGCAGTGTGCGCTGGGCTCGTTCGAGGAAGACGACGCCGGCTGCTGTGAGGCTGACGGAACGCGTGTTGCGATCGAAGAGCGGATAGCCGAGCATCTCTTCGAGCTTGCGAATCTGCTGGGAGAGCGGCGGCTGGGCGAGATTGAGGCGCAAGGCGGCGCGGCCGAAGTGCAGCTCTTCGGCGACGGCGACGAAGTAGCGGAGGTGGCGGAGTTCGATGTCGGTATTCATATCTGCAAAGTCTTAATTCAAGAGAACAAGATATTGGACATATTACAGCGATGAGCTGAGACTTGTTAACAAGTTGCTGAGGAGGTTCAAGCGTGATGGCGGTAATGGATAAGACGGATAGAGCGATTGAGGGCGGTGAATCTGGGCCCGCAGGAGCGCTGGTGGAAATCGAGTTCAGGTCGCTGGGAATCGGGGAGGATGGAACGGCCTTTCGGACGCTGAATGAGGAGTGGATTTCGCGCTACTTCGTGCTGGAGAAGAAGGACCGCGAGACGTTGAGCGATCCGGAGAATACGATTCTTCGGCAGGGCGGGAAGGTGTTTCTGGCCGACGTCGAGGGGACGACGGTTGGCTGCGTGGCGCTGATTCCGATGGGGGATGGGATCTATGAGCTTTCGAAGATGGCTGTTTCACCTGCGATGCGCGGACAAGGGATCGGGCGGCGGGTACTGGAGTATGCGATCGCGCAGGCCAAGGCGCTGGGGGCTAAGTCGCTCTTTCTTGGAAGTAACTCGGTGCTGAAGAATGCTGTGCATCTTTATGAGTCTGTCGGGTTCCGGCATGTGCCGCCGGATGAGTTGCCGGATATGCACTATGCGCGGGCGGATGTGTTTATGGAGATGGGGCTGTAGCTAGCCGTTACGACTCTCGTCTGGCAGGATCAATGCACGGCGAACTTATAGTGCACTCCCTCGATGTTCTCAGTGGGGACGACATAACCCGCGCTCTGAAGGAGAAGAAGGTCCTCCGGCTTGACCGACGACGGCACGAATTGCACCCAATATTCGACTGTGCCGGGCTTTAGATCTCGTAAGTAGCCGCGCAGATTTTCGCTCATGCAGAGGAACTCTCCGGGCTGGAGCCGGATCCAGTCGCGTCGAACGTGCTCCAAGAACGACGAATGACCGTCAGCAGCGCATCCGTACCCGTTCCCCACGCCTTCGCGATCATCACTCGAACGCCACGAGAAATGAAACCCTACTCCGCCCTCTGGTTTGCAGTCGGATTGAAGCATGGGGAGATCTACTGCGATGTTACCTGCGTTTTTGAGGGTGATGCGCAGAGCGGCGGGGAGGCCATCCTCGGTTGTGGCGGCTACTTCCGTGATCAATTCGAGATGGACCGGGCTATCCGGCTTCTCGGGTTTCTGCTGAGCGGCGGCAGGCTGCGCCATTGCACCCATCAACAGCGCCAAGACGGCACATCCGATTTGTCTTCTCATTTTCAGAATTTCCTTAGACTATAGACGCAGCGAGAACGGTTCGGACGCCCATCTCAGTCCCTTCTTGACACAATCAGGTCCAGCCATGAAACTGCCAGAAAGTAGATTGCATCCAAATCGGGAGGCGCTGGGAGCGCCTTCCAATATGCCGCCAAGGGAGACAGGAACCCACGTGACAGGACCACAGACAGGGCGGCTCAGCTTTAAGCTGGCATCGACGATGGAGAGTGTGGCCGAGGTCGAGGCTGCGGCGGAGAAGCTTACTCAGGCTGCCGAGATGGACGAGGATGAGAGCTTTCGCGTGGTGATGGCGGTACGCGAGGCGGCAGTGAACGCGGTGCTGCACGGGAATGGGTACGATCCGCACAAGCAGATCACAGCCAGCTTTGAAAATACCGGCAAATCTCTGGTGATCACTATCGCCGATGAGGGCGAGGGCCTCGATCCGGAGAAGATACCCGACCCTCTGGCACCGGAAAATCTTCTGCGCGGCACTGGACGCGGAATCTTCCTGATACGATCATTCCTGGATGAGGTACACTTTCGTCAACTGCATCCTGGAACCGAACTGACGCTCGTAAAGCATCTGACACCGCCCCCCAGCGAAGACGGACCCAAAGATAAACCCGAAGATCTGGATACGAAATAACCGAATACCCCTAAGGAGGGAATCTCAGTGGCACTCACAATTGCAACCCGGCAGCTTGATGGCGTAACGATTTTGGACTTGAGTGGGCGGATTACGCTCGGCGAGGGCAGTGTACAGTTGCGCGATGCCATTCGCGACCTGATCGGCAAGGGCGTCAAGCAAATTCTGCTTAGTCTCGGCAATGTGAACTACATTGACTCGTCCGGTCTGGGCGAGTTGGTCAGCGCCTTCACGACAGCCAAGAATCAAAACGCCGATGTGAAGCTGCTCAACCTGACCAAGAAGGTCAAGGACGTGCTGCAGGTCACCAAGCTTTATACCGTCTTCGACATTTACGATGACGAAGCTCACGCCATCGCCTCGTTCAAGTAAACCTGGCTTCAGTTTAAGAATGAAAAAAGGGCCACGCCAACGGGAGACCGTGGACGTGGCCCTTTTGTGTTTTAGCCGCCTGGGAATTTCCCGTGTTCAATTCCCAGGTCTCAAAATCGAGACCTGGCGCACCCGCATTCGTCTCAACGGCTAGAACTTGACGGTGGGGGCGGTGCGGGCTGCGTCGCTGGCTTTGAATTCGGCGTCGTTGGAATGGAAGCCCAGCATGCCTGCCCAGACGCTGTTGGGGAACTGGCGGACGTAGGTGTTGTAGTCCTGGAGGGTCCGGTTGTAGCGCTGCCGTGCTACGCCGATTCGGTTTTCGGTGCCTGACAACTCGTCCTGCAGGCGCATGAATTGTTCGCTGGAGCGAAGCTGCGGGTAGTTCTCAGTGAGCGCGAGAAGGCGCCCGAAGGCCGAGTCAAGCCGACCATTGGCTTCGATCTTGGCTTTGGGATCGCTGGCATTCAGGAGCCCTGCGCGAGCGTTGGCGATGTCGCCGAAGACGGTGCTTTCTTCCTTGGTGAAGCCCTTCACGGTTTCGACCAGGTTAGGGATAAGGTCGGCGCGGCGCTGGAGCTGCACGTCGACCTGCGACCAGGCTGTCTTTACTGCTTCGTCTTTGGCGACCAACTGATTCTGGGCGCTCTTGAAGCTGCCAAAGATGAATAGTCCGATCAGGACGAAAACGCCGACGATCCCGAGTACGATCAATAGTCCACGACTCATATTGTGTATTTCTCCTCTGGCTTCCGATTATGGAAGTCCTTTGTAACAAAGCTTTGAATGCTACCAGTCGCCGCCGGCTCCGCCGCCATCGGATTGGCCGCCGCCAAATCCCCCGAAACCGCCGCCTCCGCCATCACCGCCGCCGCCGCCACCGCGCCGGCCCCCGCCGCCCATGAGCATGCCCAGGCCGAAGCCGAAGAGGCCTCTGACGCCGAAGAAGGCGAGGATGAGAACGACGATGACAATCTTGAAGATGAGGCCGAAGAGAGACGTGTGGTGAACGGGCTGACGCCGCGCCGGCACGCTCTCGCGATCGGGCTGATCCTGCAGGGAAACGTGTGCGTCGGCAGCGACGACGTTGGCGATCTGGACGACGCCGGTGGTGATTGCGCCATCGTAATTCGCCTGCTTCAGGTCGGGAACCATTGCCCGGCCGATGTCTCCGACCTTGGCGTCTGGCAGGATTCCCTGCAGGCCGAGACCGACTTCGATCCAGCGCTTGCGATCCTGGATGGCGAAGAGCATCAGAATGCCACGGTCTGAGCCCTTTTTGCCGACCTTCCACTTCTCTTCAAGCCGGTTGGCGAAGTCGGAGGCCTCATCTCCATCAAGGCTCTTGATGGTGACGACGGCGATCTGTGTGTCGGTGGCCGAGTGATCGAGCTGACCACAGAGGCGATTCAGCCTATCCGCTGTTTCGGGCGAGAGAACGTGAGCGAAGTCGGAGACGTAGTTGGTGGGCTTGGGGAGGTCTTCTACGCGCTCGGCAAAACCGGGGAGGGCGGAAAACGTAAATGCGAGGCTCAGGAAGAACCAGATAATCGTCGAACGGGAACTGCGTGCTTGCATCTCTCCACTATTGTACGCAGGTAGATGTGCTGCGGTTCCCAACGGGCGCCGGGCTGGCTCTGCGCAAGGGCGGAAGACTATCCTTGTGGATGAGATGACAACCGAAGCTACGACTACTCCCTCCAAAGATTCGATACTCACCCATACACCTCCTGTCGCTCGCAAGGAGCCGAAACAAACCGCTATTCATGGAGCAGTGCTCGAGGATGACTACGGGTGGCTACGCGAGAAAGAAGCCGTGGAGGTGACTACGTACCTCGATGCGGAGAATGCTTATGCCGAGGCGATGATGGCTCCGCTTGGCGAATTGCGCGACAAGCTTTACCAGGAGATGCTGAGCCACATCAAGCAGACGGATATTTCGGTTCCGTATCGCGATGGCGGTTGGTGGTACTACTCGCGGACGGAAGAGGGTTTGCAGTATCCGGTGCATTGCCGCAAGGTGGATGGGCCGGGCGCACCGAAGGCGGGTGAGGAACAGGTGATTCTGGATGGCAATGCGCTGGCCCAGGGGCACAGCTTCATGGCCATCGGCGGGACCGACGTGACTGACGATGGCCGCTGGCTGGCTTACTCCGTGGACCATACTGGTTTCCGTCAGTACACGCTGCACATTAAGGATCTGACTACCGGCGAAGTGCTTGCGGGTGAGGTTGAGCGTGTGGGGTCGGTGGTGTGGGCGGCGGACAACAGGACGCTGTTTTATACGGTCGAGGACGAGGAGCAGAAGCGGCAGCACCAGCTTTGGCGGCACTTGCTCGGGTCTTCGCACTCGGATGATGTGTTGGTGATTGAAGAGCCGGACGAGCGATTCAACCTGGGCGCGGGGCGCACGCGGGATGGGAAGTTTCTGATTCTGGAGGCCGGGAGCCATACGACGACGGAGGCGCGGTTTTTGGCGGCTGACGATCCGACAGGCGCTTGGGCTTTGGTGGCGGAGCGAGAGGACGAGCATGAGTACTCGATCGATCATCGCAACGGGTTGTGGTTCATCAGGACGAACGATGCCGGGCGGAATTTCCGGCTGGTGACGGCGCCGGTGGATTCGCCGGGGCGTGAGCACTGGTCGGAGGTGATTCCACACAGGCCAGAGGTGATGCTGGAGGACGTCGATCTCTTTGCCGCATTTTTTGTGGCGTGCGAGCGCGAGGACGGTTTGCCCCGGCTGCGGCTGTGGAATTTCGATGGCGACACGGCGATTCGGTCGAATGAGATTCGTTTTCCGGAGCCGGTATATAGCGCGTTTCCGCATGTGAATCGCGAGTTTGATACGAGGAAATTTCGCTATTCCTATCAGTCGCTTGTAACTCCGAGCTCGGTATATGAGTACGACTTAGACTCGGGTGACTCGACATTGCTGAAGCAGGTGGAGGTTCCGGGAGGATTCGAGCGGGAGTTATATGCTTCAGAGCGGGTGTTTGCTACGGCTGAGGATGGAGTGAAGGTTCCTGTCTCGCTGGTCTATCGGAAGGATAAGCGGGCGGCAGGGCGGAATGCTCTGTATGTGTATGGCTACGGGTCGTATGGATATTCGCTGCCAATCGGATTCAATGCGAATCGGCTGAGCTTATTGGATCGCGGCGTGGTGATGGCGTATGCGCATATTCGCGGCGGCGGCGATCTGGGCAAGCCCTGGCATGATGCAGGCAAGATGCTGGTCAAGCGCAACACGTTTACGGACTTTGTGACCGCCGTGGAGTATCTGACAGCGAAGGGCTATGGCGACCCGGCTCGCGTGGCGATCGAGGGTGGCTCGGCAGGCGGGTTGCTGATGGGCGCTGTTACGAATCTCAAGCCGGATATTTTTCGCGTGGTGCTCTCGCATGTGCCGTTTGTCGATGTTATGAATACCATGCTTGATGCTTCCCTTCCCCTGACTGTGCCTGAGTACGAGGAGTGGGGCGACCCGAATGAGGCTGAGTATTTTCATTACATGCTAAGTTACTCGCCTTATGACAATCTCAAGCCTGGCAGTTATCCGGCGATGCTGGTGAAGACTTCTCTGCATGATAGCCAGGTTATGTACTGGGAGCCTGCGAAGTATGTGGCGAAGCTGCGCACGCTGAAGACGAATGACCATCCATTGCTGCTGGTAACGAATATGGAGGCCGGACATGGCGGGGCGAGCGGACGGTATGACTATCTGAAGGAGATCGCTTTTGACTACGCGTTTTTGCTTAAAGAGTTAGGATTGGTGTGATCGCGTCGTGGCGCCTTCGCAGTACGGGGAGGAAAATCCCATGTTCAGGTGCACGTTTGCTTTGATCTTGATGTCGTCCGCTGTTGGTTCTGCAATCGCGCAGCAGGAGGCCACTCCTGGTTTGCAGGAAGGACCGCTGACCGTAAAGCCGGGCGCGCGGCCGACGCAGGATGTGCAGCAGGCTCGCCCCTCCGATTCCCCATTGTCGCCGCCGCAACCGTTTAGCGACGGATCTTATCCGCAGGGTCCGGGTATCACTAACCCCAAAATCGCCAACGCTGTCGCTGCGGTGTACCCAGCCGAGGGTGGACCGGAATCTGGCTCTGTGGCACCGACGATTTCACTGATCGTCGGTGTGGATGGGGTTCCAGTCAGGGTACAACTGGTGCATTCCGGGGGCGAAGGATGCGATGCGGCTGCAATGGAGGCGGTCAGGCAATCGACATTTGAGCCTGGATTGCTGGACGGAAAGCCGGTGCCGGTTCGTGTCGTGGTGCAGGTTGCTTTCTGGGCCGACAAGCGGCCGGCGATACCGAGAGTTCTGCGGGCGCGCTATGGCCCGGGCGGACATTCAAGGCAGTATGACCAGCCTCCGACCCTGACGCGCAATGTGCCTGCGGAATTCAGCAATGAGGCAAGAACCCGGAAGATAGGAGGCACGGTGGTCATTTCGCTGACGGTTACCGAAGAGGGCCTTCCTACTGACTTGAAGGTGGTGAAACCGCTCGGTGCGGGACTGGATGAAAAGGCGTTGGAGTCCGTAGGCCAATACCGGTTCCGGCCAGCGATGAAGGATGGCAAGCCAGTCGCTGCGCAGATTTCGGTTCAAGTGATGTTCAGGCTTTATTGACTAGCGAGTAGCTTCGGGCACTGCGTCGCCCTCGCCGGGGGCCAGAAAGAGGTTGGCTTCAAGGCCGTGCTGGCGGGTGTAGAGGTCGTAATAGCGGCCACGGAGGGCAAACAGCTCCTCGTGATTGCCGCGTTCGACGATGCGTCCGCCTTCGACTACGAGAATCTGGTCGGCGCGGCGGATGGTCGAGAGACGATGGGCGATGACGAAGGTTGTCCGGCCGAGCATAAGCTGGTTGAGGCCGGCCTGGATCATGGCTTCTGACTCAGAATCGAGCGAACTGGTGGCCTCGTCGAGGATGAGGATGCGTGGTTGCGCGAGCAATGCTCTTGCGATGGACAGGCGCTGGCGCTGGCCGCCTGAGAGCTTGACGCCGCGTTCGCCGACGATGGTGTCGTAGCTCTCAGGGAAGCGCTCGGCAAATTCATCGACTCTCGCTGTCCGGCAGGCGAAAAGGAACTCCTCTTCGGAAGAGTCTGGCCGGGAGAACATGACATTGTCGCGAATCGATCCATCGAAGAGGAACGAGTCTTGAAGGACTACGCCGAGCTGAGAGCGGTAGCTGTTGAGATTGACGGTGGAAAGATCGAGGCCGTCGACGAGGACGCGTCCTGTAACAGGGTTGTGGAAGGCGCAGATCAGGCTGATAATGGTGGACTTGCCCGACCCTGACGAGCCTACCAGAGCAGTGACAGAGCCCGGCTCAGCCAGAAAATCGACGCCGTGCAAGACTGGCTTGTCCGGTTCGTATTCAAAGTGAACCTGCTCGAACTCGACGCGACCTGTGATGGGCGGCATGGTGCGCTCGCGTTTGGGGTCGGCGTTCTCTTCCATTTCGCCGAGGATTTCGGTGGTGCGGTCGAGGCCGGCGAAGGCTTCTGTAAGCTGCGTTCCGATGTTCACGATCTGGAAGACCGGGGCGATCATGAAGGCGAGAAACATGTTGTAGCTGAAGTAGTCGCCAACCGTCCAGCCGTGCGTCAGAACCGCGTGCCCGCCCAGCCACATGACGATGCCGGAGACGAGTCCGAGCACGGTGGTCGACGCGGACGAGAGCGTGCTGGTCATGGTGAGCGAGCTGACGATGTTTCTGAGCAGGCGGTCTACGCCGCCGCCGAAGACTTCGGCTTCGCGATCTTCCGCGTGATAGCCCTTGATGACACGTACGCCGCCGAGAGATTCGGTGAGGCGGCCGGTAACTTCGGCGTTGATCTTGGCACGTTCACGGAAGATGGGACGGATCTTCTTGAATGCCGACTGTAGAATCACGACGAAAACGCCTATCACCGAGAAGACAGTCAGCGTGACCGGGACGCTGCGATGGAGCAGGTAGGCGAAGGCGAGCACCGCCGTCAACATGCCGCCGACAAACTCGACCAGACCGGTGCCGATGAGGTTGCGGACGCCTTCGACGTCGTTCATGATGCGCGATACCAGCGTTCCCGTGCGATTGGCGTCGTAGTAGGCAACGGAGAGTCGGCCGACATGCTGCTGGACCTGTTTGCGCAGGTCGGAGATGAGTTTCTGACCGGCTTTGGAGAGAACCTGGGTCAACGCGAAGGAAGTGATTGCCTGGATCATGGTGGCGATTACCACGATGCCGATGAGTTTCGGCAGCATTTGCGGCTGCGGATGGGCCGAAGCAAGTACGTTATCCAGGAGGAACTTGCTCAGGTATGGGAGCGTTAGTCCTGAGACGGTCTTGATGGCTACCAGAACGAAGCCCAGAGCGAGCAACCAGCGGCGGGGCTTGACGAGGGTCCAGATGGTCGGCCAGAGCTTGCGGAAATTGACCTTTTTCTTGGGCGCGTCGCTGCCTTTGCCTGCGCCGCGTCCGCCGCGCTCCGCGTGCATCGCCATTCCGCCACCGCGCATGGTTGCCATTGGTTAGACCAGCCTTGCTTTGCGCGCGGCGATGAAGGAGCGGACGCAGAGCAGTACGTAGACGAGGCAAAGGAGCGCCATCACGGCTTTCGATTCAGTGGCTGGAGCGTTCTTGACTGCTGCGCCGGTCAACATTCGAAACCACTGGATTAGTCCCATGAATGTTCCCAGAAAGCCGAGGAGGCCGAGGGTGACGTTGATGTGCATGAAGAGCTTACGCCGGCTGCTATCGGCTGAGAGCGAGAGCGCTCCGAAGATACCCAGCAGAAGGCCGAGCGCGACGGGGATCAAAGCAGTGGGATGCTGACTGCCGGTGGTGACGAAGCCGATGATTCCTAGAGCGATGAATATGACTGCGAATACGAGCGTAACTTTCGCCATTTTGGCGTGACCTCATGGATACTTCCACTTCTGAGTCTACTGGAAGGGATGTGCGAGAGGCGGACGCGGATTCAGTCGTTGGCTAGATCTTCTTCGTCCAGCCAGGTGAGGATGGTCTGGATGGTCTGGTCGATCGACTCGGTGCCATCGAGGCGTAGCGTCGGGGCCTGCCCGGTCGGGTTCTCAAGCGTGGCCAGTTGGCTGTCGAGCAGCGCGGGCGGCATAAAGTGCCCGGGGCGATTTCGCATGCGTTCTTCGAGAACTTCGAGCGGAGGATCAAGCCAGACGAATCGGACATTTTCGAGGTTCGCCGTGAGCCGTTCACGGTAGGTGGCTTTGAGGGCGGAGCAGGCGAGAATGCCGGAGCGATGCTCCTGCTGCCAGCGAAGAAGGACCTGATGCAGCGCGTCGAGCCACGGAATGCGTTCGGCGTCGGTGAGGGGGATGCCGGCGGCCATGAGCGTCTTGTTGGCTTCAGAGTGATAGTCGTCGCCCTCTGCGAAAGGCCAGCCGGTGGCTTCGGCGAGTCTGCCGGCAAGATAGGACTTGCCTGACCCGCTGACACCCATAACAATGACAATCACTTCACTCACCTAAGCTCGTGGATAGAGTTTTGCAAGATCAGATAGTAACTCTTCGGGGGTCCATTCGTTACCGGGATAGAAGCGAACGACTTTGCCGTCGGGGCCGATGAGCGTGGTTGAGAGTGTGTGGGTGATGGTGCTGTCGGCCTCGTGGGTAATGCCTACGTCGAAGAACTGGGCCATGGGAGGCAGTACTGTCTTGCTGGGAACTGCGAAGTCCCAGTGGGTGAATGCTTTTGGTGCAGCGGAGCCCATGTAGGTCTCACCGTAGCTTTTGAGGCGGTCGGGAGTATCGCCTTCGGGGTCGAAGCTGGCGCACAGCAGGTGTGTTTTGGCGTAGAGATCGGGCGAGTTGGCCAGAGACTTTTCGAGGACCGCGAAGTTATGCGTGACCCGGGGGCAGAAGTCCGGCAATGGGCAGCGCGTGTAGATGAAGGTAAGCAGCAGGGCTTTGCCGTGAAACTGGGCCAGATGGATGGGGTGGCCGTCCTGATTGATGAGGCGGAAATCGGGAACGGTGTCTCCGGGCTGTGGGACGTGGAACTGAACTGCGGGGCGGTAATCAGCCTTGGCCTGGCCGATAATGACGATGTGGTCGAGGTAGACCCCAGCGTCTGGAGTCTGGGAGACGAGCAGGTCGGCGGTGAGCAGGTCGCCGGGGTGCAGTTCGCCGATCACGCGGGTATCGCGGAGCTTGTAGGGCATGGTCATCGCGTCCATGAGGCCGGGGATGGCTTGGTGATCGATGGTTACCTCGCCTTTGGCTGGATTGGTCGAGACTACCTTGCCGCGAAGGGAATATGTCTTGAATTGCTGGGGCGCGTCGGAGGAATCGCCGGCGGATCCATGGCAGCCGGAGACGGCGGTCAGGACGAGCGCGAGAGCGAGCAGCAGAAATGAGGGGCGTGTCACAGTTCAGTTTACAACCGGGAATTCGACACGGCGGCTGATGGGATTCCCGGTTTTCCAGAGATCAGACATTTCGGTTCGGCTTTGAGTGGACCTGGCAACTTAAGATTAGGAGCGGATGGGCGAGCAGGCACGAGCACGGGCGGAACGGGTAGATAAGTGGCTGGCGGCTGGCGGCACGGTGGTCGCTGCGACCGAGCGCGCGGCGCGGTCGGTGATTTCAGCGTTCCATGCTGCGCGGCGGGCGGAGGGGCGGACGGCCTGGGAGACTCCGGCTATTTCTTCATGGGAAAGCTGGGTTCACGATCGTTGGGTGGAGCGCAATCGCGCCGGGTTGGTGCTGCTGAATCCGTTGCAGGAGCAGGAGTTTTGGTCGCGGGTCATCCGAGAGAGCTCGATCGGGAGTGACCTGCTGCATGCCGGTGAATTGGCTTCGGCGGCGCAGCAGGCCTATCGGCTGCTGGCTAATTATTCGCCGAATGCCCTGACGACCGCCGCGCGGCTTGGCTGGTCTGGTGACGCGGTTGCATTCAGCAAATGGCTGGCGGAGTTTGAGGCGCGATGCCGCCGCGAAGGGTTGATCAGCGCCAGTCGCATCGGTTTGCAGCTTGCTGATTCGCTTCGGCTTGAGCCAGGCCAGATCGAGCCGGAGCGGCTTCTATTGGGTGATCGTGAATCTGGCCGGTCGCCGCTTCTGCTGATCGGCTTTGACCGCATTCAGGAGACACAGGAAAGAATTCTAAAGGCATGGGGGCCTTGGCAACGGGACGTGGCAGGGGAGGCTTCCGGTTCGAAGCACTTTATTGCTGCTCCTGATGCCGCTGCGGAGTTGGAGTCGTGCGTCGCGTGGCTGCGCGGCAGGGTCGCGACCGACCCGGAGGCACGGCTGATAGTGATCACTACGGGGCTGCAGAAGCGGCGGGGCAAACTGGAGCGAGCTCTGCTGGAGGCTCCAAAGACCGAGGGGCCGGCGCTGGATTTTGAGTTTTCGCTGGGTGTGCCGCTGGGCCAGGTCGGTGTGGCTCGCGGCGCAATTCTGGTTCTGCGCTGGCTGAGCGAATCTCTGGCCGAGCCGGAAGTGGACTGGCTGCTGACGAGTGGGTTCTGTGCTGCGAGCGCGGACGAGGAGCTGGCTCTGGCTGCGGCGATGCGGGCGGTGCGGCGGAGGGGTCAGGAGCGTCCGGAGTGGGCGTTGGAGGATTTTGTTTCGTCGAACCGGCCGGAGCCGGCTCCCCCTCTGAGGTGGGCGGCGCGGATGACGGCAGCGCGCGAGATGCTTGCGCGGGCGCCAAAGCGGCAGAGTCCGCTGGATTGGGTGTTGCTGGCAACAAAGCTGCTGGATGCGGGGGGCTGGCCGGGCTATCGGCCGCTGGGAAGTGTGGCTTTTCAGGCACGGCAGCGTTGGCAGGCCGTGTTGGAAAACTGCGGTTCGCTGGGTTTTGACGGCTCGCAGATGCAGTGGGCTGAGTTCCTGGCAACTGTCTCGGCGGCTGTCTCGGCGACGATCTTCGCGGCAGAGTCGAGGGATGCCGCGATTCAGATTACTGAGCCTCTGGAGTCGGCGGGGCAGCTTGCGGATGGCATCTGGTTTCTTGGCGTGCATGAGGAGAACTGGCCGGGGCGCGGGCAGCCGCATCCGCTGTTGCCGATCGGGCTGCAAAGAGATGCCGGGATGCCGCACGCGAGTCCTCTGGCCGACTGGAAGCTGGCGCAGGAGGCGACCACTCGCCTGCTGGCCTCGGCGGACGAGGTGATTTTCAGCTATCCGCGGCACTCGGACGAGGCGGAAGCGAGGCCCTCGCGGCTGGCTGCGCAATATCTGGGAGCTGCCTCCGATGTCCCTGCGGAGTTGACGGCGACGCAAGCGCCAGCGCGGAAGGTTCCGCTGACCGAGGTCTTCGAAGACGCGAGCCGAATTCACTTTCCTCATCTGGTGATGGGCGGCGGGGCTGGGACGCTTACGCGGCAGTCGCTTTGTCCCTTTCAGGCCTTTGCAACGGCCCGATTGGGAGCAGAGGATTGGCAGCCGGCCGAGGCTGGATTGAATGCGAAGCAGCGTGGCCAGCTACTCCATGCGGTGCTGCATCGCGTGTGGGGTGGGCGGAAATCCGGTGGGCTGTCTTCGCTGGATGAATTGAATGGAGTGGCCGATCTTCAGGAATTTGTCTGGCGCATTGTTGCGTCGGTGATGGCTGAGAGCTTTGATTCGAGCCGCGGTTCCCTTCCCGACAGGTTTCCTGCTCGCCTGCTTGAACTCGAAGAGCAGAGGCTGACGGAACTGGTTTCGGAATGGCTGGCGTATGAGCGAACGAGGCTTCAGTTCAAGGTCGCTCGAACTGAAGAGAGGAGTTCTGTCTCGATTGCCGGGCTTAAAGTGCAGCTACGTCTGGACCGAATTGATGAGCTGGCGGATGGTTCGCTGCTGGTGATTGATTACAAGACTGGCAATGTCGGTCCGGGGGCATGGGCGGGCGGCCGGCCGGACGATGTGCAACTGCCGCTGTACTCGACGATTGCGATGGACGCGGAGAGCCGTCCGTTGGAAGGGCTGGTATTTGCGCGCGTGCGGCCGGGGGAGATGAAATTCTCAGGACGTGTGCGGAATGCGACGGCTTCACTGCAAGCCGGGCTTAGTGCGCGGAACGGCCTGGTAAAAGAGCCGCTGACGGAACAGCAGCTCACGGACTGGCGCGGAATCATCGAGCGGCTGGGCGAAGCCTTCGTTGCGGGCAATGCGGAGGTTGACCCCAAGGACGGGGCTAAGACTTGCGAGAGGTGCCATCTTCATGGCGTCTGCAGGGTGTATGAGAATCAGCCGCTGGCCTTCGTAATCGACGGAGACGATGCAGAAGACGATGAGCCGGGCGGAGACGGGGGCAGCGATGCGTGAGGCGAAGTCTCCAGTGGTAGCGCCCGATCAGGCTGAACGCAGCCGGGCGCTTGACCCCGCGCGGTCATTTCTGGTGCAGGCTCCCGCGGGTTCGGGCAAAACACAACTGCTGACGCAGCGGTTTTTGCGATTGCTGGGGCAGGCGGAGAAGCCGGACGAAATCGTCGCCATCACCTTTACCAATGCGGCTGCGGCTGAGATGCGCCATCGCATTCTGACGGAGCTGGAGAAGGCGGAGCTGGCTTCGGAATCTTCCGCAGAAGAGGCGGACGCTGAGAGCCTGGCGGCGCTGGCGCGGAGAGCGCTCGGCCACTCGAAGCGGATGGGTTGGCAGATACTCGATCAGCCAAATCAGCTTCGCATCACTACGATCGATGCATTCAGCCGCGGGCTGGCTCTGCTGAATCCTCTGAGCTGGGGATTGCTTTCGGGGCTTGGTGGCAGGCTGGACCCGGTGGACAACGCCACGGACCTGTATCGGCGCGCGGCAACTCGGACTCTCAAGAGGCTGGAGGAGGGGGACTCGCCGACGCGGCGATCGGTCGAGGAACTGCTGCTGTGGCGGGACAACAACTGGAAGGACGTCGAAGAGCTGATCGTCGAGATGCTCAGGGTGCGCAACCGCTGGCATCAGGAGTTTGTCTTTGCGAGGGATGCGGATTGGGATGCGCTGCGGAGGAGGCTTGAGGCTCCTTTTTGCCGCGCGGCCAGGGCTCGTTTGGAGCGCCTTATCGAACTGCTCGATGGGCTGCCGGGAGGGCGGGAACGCGCTCACGAGCTGGCGCGCTATTCCTGCGCCAATGCAGGAGAAAGCTCTCCCTTCGGGCTGGCGGAGCGTGCGGAGTTTCCTGCGTCGCTGATTCTGGAGGCAGAGATAGAGGAGGCTGCGCTGCTTGAGGACGCAGCTGATGCGCATCGAGAGCTTGCGAGCTTCCTCCTCACCAGGGAAGGCGAATGGCGCAGTGTCAGGGGGTTGAACGTTCGCCACGGATTCCCTCCTGGAAACGAAGGAAAAGCTGCGAAGGCGCAGTTCGGCAGGCTGGTGGAGGACTTGCAGAAAATCGAGGGACTGCATGGGGCGCTGGCGGCCTTCCAAGAGCCGATGCCCACGCGGTACACAGACGAAGAGTGGGAACTGGTTCGGCATTGCTTTGCCGTGCTGCGCGAGGCGGCCGGGCAGTTGCAGACGGTGTTTGCGGAGACGGGTTCGGTCGATTTCACCCAGATCGCGCAGATTGCTTTGGATATTCTGGCGCCCGAGAACGGTTTCCCTTCCGACTTCGCCATCGCGCAGGCAGACAGCATTCGCCATTTGCTGATCGACGAGTTCCAGGACACGAGCCGCCACCAGCATGAGCTGATTTCGCGGCTGATTGCTGCATGGCCTGAGCGCGAGGGCCGGAGCTGCTTCTGCGTCGGCGACCCGATGCAATCGATTTACAGCTTTCGCGAGGCGGAGGTTGAGCTGTTTGACCGGGTGAGGACTCATGGACTCGAAACAGCTTCGTCCGATCCGGATTCTGCGGCCTTCACCTTCGATTTTGTGCCGCTCCGTGCCAACTTCCGCACCGTGCCGAGCCTGGTCGACGATCTCAATGGCCACTTTGAGCAGATTTTTGCGGCAGGGGAGAACGAAGCGGAAGGTAAAGCGGTGCAGTTCTCGAGGGCGGAGGGGGCGAGAGTTTCGGCTTCGTCGGCGAGGGGGGAACTTCATCTGGCCTTTACTCGCTCCGGAAGGTCCACTGCTGCTTCGCCGGGGACGACGGGTTCGCCGGGGGAGCCGGAGCGAACGCGCACGGAACAACTGGATGAACTTGTTGCACTGGTCCGGAACAAACTGGCGACGGCGGGGGCATTTCGCGGTGCTGCGACGGCTCATCCGGCGAAGGCGAACAAATATCGGATCGCCGTACTGGCGCGGACGAGAAAGTCGCTGATCGTGGTTGCTGAGGCGTTAAGGAAGGCTCGCATCCGCTTCCGGTCGATCGATCTGGTTAAGCTCGATGAGCGTCCCGAGGTGCTGGATGCGCTTTCGCTGGCTCGGGCGCTGATCAATCCGACAGACCGCACAGCGTGGCTGGGCGTGTTGCGCGCGCCTTGGTGCGGGCTATCGTTGGCTGAGTTGCATGTGCTGACTTCGGCTGACGATGCCGAGATTTGTGATGCGCCGGTTACGAAGCTGCTGGAGACGCGGCTGCCGGTCTTGTTTGCAGAGGGTTTGCTGGATGCGCGGGCTTATGACGCGGCTTCGCGGGTGGGGCGGGTGTTGCGCGCCGCCGTCGAAGGGCGTGCTCAGGCGGCCGGCTCCGCGCTGGGAACTTGGCTCGAATCCGTGTGGGTTGCCCTGGGAGGCGGCGACACGGTGGACGCTGAACAGCGCGAGAATCTGCGCGTGCTCTGGACTTGCCTCGATCAGCTGCCGGAAGGCGAACTTGATCTGACCGGACCGGGGCTGACGGCAGCATTGGACCGGCTCTATGCATTGCCCGATCCGGCGGCGAGCAGTGACTTTGGCGTGCAGTTGATGACTATCCACAAATCGAAGGGGCTGGAGTTCGAGGTGGTGATTGTGCCTGACCTTGAGGTCGAGGGGCAGAAGCATGATCGGAGCCTGATGAGCTGGCTGGAGCGGGGACTGGCGGAATCAGATGACGGCGAGGAGTTGACGGAGTTGCTGATCGCACCCATTCAGACCAAGGGCGCTGACGCCAGCGCTGCAAGAAAATGGGTTGAACGCATCAAGAAGGCGCGACTCACGGAGGAGTTGCGGCGGGTGCTCTATGTGGCGGCTACTCGTGCCAGAGACGAACTACATCTTTTTGCGCGACCGCGATTCCGCGAAAAACAATTGCCTGGCGGCTCGGTCGAGCGGACGCTTTGCGCTCCTACGGGCCTGCTGGCCACAGCGTGGCCGGCGTTTGAAGGCACGACACGGGCACAATTTGAAGGCTGGTTACGGGATCTGGAAGATGGCTCATCAACCAGCCTTGGTCCGACGGTGCTGGGCAGTCTCGCTGCTCAAGCTGCGACGGACACGTCGAGTGGGAATCTATTGCAAATGCCGCAGACAATTCGGCCGACGCGGCTGAAGCGGCTGCCTGCGGATTATGTTGCGCCGGCTTTTCCGCGTCCGGGTTCATCGCCGGATCAGATGAACAGCGAGTCAGCGCTGGACGACAATCTTAGCGACGATCAGGCGCTCTTTGAACGCACTGAGGGCGGCCTACAGTCTCGTCTGTTCGGTACCGCGGTACATGAGCTTATGGAGAAGCTGAGCCGTCTGCGGCGGCGATTGGATCCGGATGAAGCTGCTCTCGCGCTGGCGGAGTCCCTGCCTGCGATCATCGCCAATATGCGTGGTCAGGGCCTTCCTCCGGGCGCGGCGAAGCAGCTTTCAACGGAGGCGCTTTCTGTGGCGCAGCAGAGTCTGCTTGATCCGACGGGGGGCTGGATCCTGGCACCACATTTCGAGGCGTTCTCTGAAGCTGGCTGGACAGGGCTTGTGAAGGGCCAGACGTGGAGCCTGCGTCCGGATCGCGTCTTTTTTGCTCCTCCGCACTCGAGTCCGGCGGGCGAAGCGGTCTGGTGGATTATCGACTACAAGACAAGCCGTAGTTCGGATTCGATCCTGGCCGATGAAGCACAAAGGCAGGCTTTTCTCTCAGCGCATCGCGAGCAGCATGCAGGACAGCTCACGGTGTATGCGCAGATGCTGCGGGGCCTGAAAAGCCGAGAGCTGGGTGGAGAACGTGATGGCGGGCCCGGTCCAATTCGAGTCTTTGCGGGAATCTACTATCCCCGCATGCGGCTTTTCGATTCGTGGGAAGCCTGACCTGAGCCGTACCTCATCGTGGCACCCTCCAAATAGTTTTCGGCGATAGCCGCAACAACTTCTACTTTCGGGTGTCTAACCCGGTGACAGGCGGTTGTGCGCTTCCATCATCCTTCTGACCGGGGAGGTGGAGACCGCAGGCCTCCCAGGCAAGACTTGGGTTCTTACCCGGTTGGCTTTCTCCGATCGCTCTTTGCGCAAAATCTCGCGTGAAGAGAGGCAATATGGTCGGATACTGGCCATTGACTCCTTGGCTCGATGCTGCTCTGCAGACAATCTACGACGTATTCCTGCTCCGGGCAGATGTTTTCTCCTGCTTCCCGAAGAACGAATACATCACGAGATCACGTAGAACTCCCCCACAAGTCAGGGATGGCCATGAAAAAAATCGCTCCTCCGATACGGCAGCACCTCCTTCTCATTTTCACTTCAGTTGTGGCAGTTCTGGCTGGCGCGTGCGCCCAGGCCAATGCTGCCGGGGCATTGCAAACGGCGCGTATCTCAGCTGAAGTGAGCAGTTCGCAGCTTACGCAACTGCCGGGGTCTCAACTTCCGCTGGCCCAGGCAAAATACGAGAGCGGCCGGCTTGCGGCGGCGACCAAACTCCAGGGCATCAGCATCTACTTCAGCCGGACGCAAAAACAGCAGGCGGACCTTGACGCGCTTCTTGCAGCGCAGCAAAACCCCTCGTCTCCGCAGTATCACCAATGGCTGAGTCCGGAGCAGTATGCAGCACGCTTTGGCATGGCCGACTCGGACCTCGCCAAGGTGCAGACCTGGCTGGAGCAGCAGGGATTTGCCGTTGACTCGATCTCTCGCGGCAAGGACATGATTCGCTTCTCCGGCACTGTTCGGCAGGTTGAGGCGGCTTTTGCCACGGAGATGCACAATTTCACCCTTCCCATTCGCGGAACCATGGAAAAACACTTTGCCCCATCGACGGCATTGAGCGTACCCGCGGCGCTGGGCAGCGTGGTGCTGGGTGTGCGCGGGCTGGACGATTTTCGCCCCAAACCGATGCTCCGACTGCCTGCGAACCGCAGCGGCCAGATGGGCATCAGGCCTGCATTCACCTCTGGACAGACTGGCAACATCTTCATTTCGCCCGGGGACATCACGACGATCTATGACGTGAAGCCGCTGACCAGCGCCGGAATCGACGGCACGGGACAGACCATTGCAGTCATGGGCCAATCGGCGGTAGTCCTGGGTGATATCGAAGCGTTCCAGACTGCGGCATCACTCACCGTCAAGGATCCGACGATACTCCTTGTTCCCGGGTCGGGAGACTCGACGGTTTTTCAGGGGGATGAGAGTGAGTCTGACCTGGATCTCGAGTGGTCGGGAGCGATAGCGCCGGGTGCGCAGATCCTGTTTGTCTATGTCGGCAACAGCAGCAACAGCAGCGTCTTCGAATCGGCGCAATATGCGGTGGACAATCAGCTTGCCTCGATCATCAGCTTCAGCTACGGGGTATGCGAATTCGACCTTGGCCAGGCCGAAGCAACTACCCTGGAAGTAATCACCTCACGAGCTGCCAGCCAGGGACAGAGCTTTCTGGCGGCCAGCGGAGATGAGGGTTCGACTGCCTGCGCCGTCACTGGCAGCACAGATACGGTGGCCGAACAGGAGGCTCTGAATGTGAGTTACCCTGCGAGCAGCCCGTATGTTACCGGCGTGGGCGGCACTGAGTTCAATGAAGGGTCGAACACCAGCACCTACTGGTCGTCAAACGGCTCGAACGACGTGATTACCTCGGCGCTCTCGTATATACCTGAGGTGGTCTGGAACGACGACGCGGACGGTGGCGGTCTTTCCGCGAGCGGAGGCGGGGTCAGCACGCTCTTCACCAAGCCAAGCTGGCAGAAGGGCGTGGCTGGCATCCCGTCAGACGGCAAGCGCGATGTGCCTGACATTTCGCTCGACGCCTCGAACGATCATGATCCATACCTCTATTGCACCAGCGACACCTCTGCGTGGAACAGTGGCCAGGTTGCCAGTTGCAACTCGGGCTTTCGCGATGTGTCGACGGGCGATCTGACTGCTGCCGGCGGCACCAGTTTTGCGACGCCGATCTTTGCCGGCATGGTGGCGCGGATCAATCAGAAGCAGAACTACACACATGGCTCGGGTCTGTTGAATCCCGCGCTATATACGCTGGCGTCAAACTCGGCCACGTATGCTTCGGCATTTCACGACGTGACCACTGGCAACAACGATTGCACTGCGGGCTCAACCTATTGCGCAAGCGGTGACGTCGGCTATGCGGCCGGTGTGGGATACGATCTGACAACCGGATTAGGCACGGTCGATCTCGCCAATCTGGCCGGAGTATTCCCTGCCTCGACTTCGACCCTTATCGGCACGACGACCACGGTAACCGCCTCGAACAGCGCTCCGGCAATAGGAGCTAACGTAACGTATGCCATTGCGGTAGCATCTTCCACCGGCAGCACCGTTCCGACTGGCACGGTGACGCTGACTCTCGACGATGTCGCGGTCGGGAGCAAGACACTTTCAGATGGAACGGCGAGCTACACGACTTCGTTCTCGACCGCCGGCGCGCATGTTCTGCTGGTGGCTTACTCCGGCGATGCAACTCACGATACTTCAACCGGCACCGCAACAGTTACGGTGACGACTACCAGTTCGGGAATGGGAAGCTTCTCCATCTCCGCGACCAGCATCACGGTGGCTCAGGGCAGCACCGGAACCTCTACCATCACGGTGACGCCCGCGGGCGGTTATACGGGAACGGTGACGTTTAATCTGAGCACGACAAGTTCGAACCTGGCGAATGCCTGCTTCTCTGTCAGCAACGCGAGCGTAACCGGGACTGCGAATGCTACTGCCACACTCACCATGGACACCAGCGCAGCTGACTGCCTTGCAAGCGGCAACGTGCTGAAAGGCACACACCACGCAATTCGGCTGGCGGGCGGGGATAAGCCTTCGCAGACGCAGGGCAAGACGGCGGCTGCGGCAATATTCGCGGGTCTTCTGTTTGCAGGGTTCCTAGGACGATATTCACGCAAGCTGAGAGTACTGGCGGGAATCATGGTGCTAGCGACTATGGGCTTCGCTCTTGTCGGCTGCGGTGGCAGCGGAAGCTCGGCCAACTCCGATCCGCCAAAAGGAACTTATACGTTGACGCTGACCGGTTCGGATTCGACCTCGGCGACGATTCCGACCGCTACAACAACCTTGACACTCACAATCGACTAACTGTGACAGGAAAAAGGGGCAGGCGCCACAAAGCGCCTGCCCTTTTCTTATGCTTGTCTGACTTATGTTTACTTGAAAACGGTCAATTGGTATTGCCTGCTGTTTCGGCTGCGGCTGCTGCTTCCAGACTACCCTGATGACGGACGTCGGCTCCCTTGACCCAGAAGATGACGTCTTCGGCAATGTTGGTGGCGTGGTCGGCGACGCGCTCGAGCGCGCGGCAGACCATCAGGGCATTGAGGGCTTGTGGTGCGAGATGTCCCTGGGTGCCCATTACGTGCGCAAGGGTTATATGCGCGACGCGATTCATATAGTCGACGGCATCATCCATGCTGAGCACCGACTGCGCCATCTCCGCATCGGCCTCGATGAAGGACTGCAACGACCGGCGCACCATGTCGGCGGCGAGCGAGGCCATGCGCGGAATGTCGACCGGCAGGTCGGCGATGGCCATTGAATCCATCGTGCGGACGCGGTCGCTGATGCTCTTGGCCGCATCGCCTACACGCTCGAGATCGGCATTGATCTTGATGACTGCGAGAATGAAGCGCAGGTCGATGGCCATGGGCTGCTCCATTGCAAGCAAGTCGAGCGAGGCCTGGTCAATATCTCGTTCAAGACGATTGATGGCCATCTCGCTGCGGCTCACCAGATCGCAAATCGAGAGATCGCGGACACGATATGCCTCGATGGCCCGCTGAATGGCTTGTTCGGCGAGGCCGGCCATGACCAGCAGCTTTTCTTTGAGATCGTCGAGGCTGCGCTGGAACCGAATACGTGTCATCCAAATCTCCCTGTGATGTAATCTTCGGTCCGCTTGTCGCTGGGATTTGTGAAGATCTTGTGAGTCGAGTCGAACTCCACCATGCGGCCGTTGAGGAAGAAGCCGGTCTTCTCGGCGACGCGCGCTGCCTGCTGCATATTATGTGTCACGATAACGATCGTATATTGCGACTTGAGTTGAAAGATCAGATCCTCAATCTTCGACGTCGACACAGGATCGAGCGCTGACGCTGGCTCGTCCATCAAGAGCACTTCAGGATCGACGGCGAGGGCGCGGGCGATGCACATGCGCTGCTGCTGGCCGCCGGAGAGGCTGGCGCCGGACTTCTTCTTGAGGTCGTCCTTGACCTCATCCCAGAGTGCGGCATTGCGCAGGGAGCGCTCGACAATCTCGTCGGTCGCTCTGCGATTGCTGTAGCCGTTGAGCTTCAATCCCGAAGCGACATTGTCGTAAATGGACATGGTAGGAAAGGGATTCGGGCGCTGAAAGACCATGCCGACGCGACGGCGAATCTCGACTGGCGACGCGTCGGCGTAGATATCGATCTCGCCGATGCGCACCGAACCGGTGACCTTGGCGATGGGATTTGTTTCGTGCATGCGGTTGAGGCAGCGTACGAAAGTGGATTTTCCGCAACCGGAGGGGCCGATGAGCGCCGTGGCATGATTGGCCGGAATGGGCAGATTGATGTCTTGCAACGTATGGTTTGTCCCGTACCATGCGTTCAGGTTGGTGACCTCGATCCCGACTCCCACTAGCTTGCTCCCTTCAAGATGCCGCGGCTGGCGACATAGCGTACCAGCGAAACGGCGATGACAATCAACGCGATCAATACGAGTGCACCCGCCCAGGCCAGCCGGTGCTGATCATCATAGGGAGAGATTGCGAAAAGATAAATCTGC
>Ga0182024_10006454_pt1 | contig 25752 bp, 19 predicted proteins | sample P32metaG_FD_120480 | JGI IMG/M metagenome (GOLD analysis project Ga0182024, IMG submission 120480) | Permafrost microbial communities from Stordalen Mire, Sweden - P3-2 metaG (Illumina Assembly) | ecosystem: Environmental > Terrestrial > Soil > Wetlands > Permafrost | place: Sweden: Stordalen...
AGAGGATCGCAGTGTGGCGGCGGGAGTATAACGAAGAGCGCCCGCACAGCAGCCTGGGGTACCGGACGCCGGAGGAATTTGCGCGAGAAATCGGCGGGGAAAGGGGCTGTGGAAAAGACGCTGCGTGGAAAAGTAAAAACAACTTTTCCACTCCGCTTGGGAATCCCGCAAAAGGCGCGGGATTCCCACTTTCCCACAGCCCCGGCGGCGACGGTCCATCTATCGCCAAGCAGGCTAACGGTTCAGATGTCGTATTATGACGTGTGCGGAATCCGGGGGCAGGTCAGCCCTGGGCGTTCTTCGGCAAATGTTCTTTCACGTTCCGCCGCTTGTGAATCTGGCAACGCTGCACTTCCGCCCGCTCGCCGAACACTCGTTCGATCCCGGCGCGCAAAGCCTTGGCCCCGTCGATCACAAACAAGTAGCGTCTTTCTGAATGGAGGCCCCGCTCCACCAGATCTTCCAACAGTTCTTTGATCACGGTGGTGTTCTCCGTCGCGCCCTGCCAGAGTCCCAACACCTGCTTTTTACCACTGCTTTCGATGCCCAGCGCCACTACCAACACCTGCTTGCCGAGATGAATCCCGTCGATCAAGATCGCCACCAGATCGAGTTCATCCCGCTGAGCTTCTTCGCAAATTCATTGGCGACCGCAAGGGATTGCTGTTCCCGTCTAAGGCGGGCACAACACCGATTTCCTACTCCAGTCTTCTGAAGCGCCATATCACGCCGGACTTCAAGAAACTCGGAATCAAGGAACCCGGCAAGGCCGCACACGCATTCCGGCGTTTTCGTGCTTCCATCCTCGGGATGAAGTTCGTGGATGAGAACCTAAAGAAGTTCTGGATGGGTCACGAGAACAACGACATCACCGCTCAGTATGCCGAGCAGATGTTCGAAATGAATGAGTGGCGACAGACGGAAGCGGCTAAGGTCGGACTCGGATTCAACGTCCCGACGTTCGTTCCGAAGCCAATTGTCCGTAATGTCCGTAGAAATCGGAAGGACATCGAAGTTGCTATCGCTTGCTAAAGCTGAATGGAACATGGGTTAGAGTGGTGCGCCCGGAGAGATTCGAACTCCCGACCTTCTGGTTCGTAGCCAGACGCTCTATCCAGCTGAGCTACGAGCGCACCGGAATGCACTGCAGGTAAAGCATACTACGCGACTTTGATTCCTGCCGCAATTGCGCGCAGCCGGGCTCGGAGCCTGAATCATATAGCAATCGCCGGGTGGGACGATATGTCGTTCGCATGCTTACAGTATGTTTACACGCGGCATACCAGTTCACCTTGACATTACCTCCGTGCGTGCTATAAGCGTGCAAATCATAGTTCCGGCGCCGAAATGGCTCCTGAATCCTATTGCAGCCATTCTGACCGGCAGGGACGGTGATGGGAAGCAAAGAACGAGTCATAGCAGCCACGTAATGGAGAAAGCGCATGGACGAGAACATTCTTGCCGCCTTCGCACAAGCTCTAGCCGCAGGTTCGATCTGCGTCGTGGATCTGACCCAATCGCTTGAGGCGACTACTCCGGTGATCCAACTGCCGCCAGAATTCGGCAAGTCATGGCCGTTTCGACTCCTTGAAATTTCCAAGTACGATTCTCGCGGCCCTGCCTGGTATTGGAATAATTTCTCCTGTGGCGAGCACACCGGCACGCATTTTGACGCACCGATCCATTGGGTCACCGGCAAGGACTATCGGAACAACGCGACGGACACCATTCCGGTGGAGAAATTCATCGCGCCGGCGTGCGTAATTGATGTTTCCAAAGAGACTGCCAAGGATCCCGATTTTCTGTTGACCGTGCAACACGTGGAAGCCTGGGAACAAACCCATGGCCGCATCGAGGCCGGATCATGGGTCCTGATGCGCACGGACTGGTCCAAGCGAAAGGACGCCGAAACCTTTCTGAACATGAAAGAAGACGGCGCGCACGTCCCGGGACCTCATCCGGAACTGGTGCCGTTCCTTGCGAAAGAGCGCAACGTCATTGGGTGGGGCTCAGAGGGCGTGGGAACCGACGCCGGCCAAGCCTTCCGCTTCGAGCCGCCGTTTCCGTGCCACAGCGGCATGCACGGCAACAATCGGTTCGGACTGGCGAGCCTGGTAAACCTGGACCAATTACCGCCGAAGGGCGCCGTCTTGGTGACCCCGCCGCTTAAGATCGTCAGTGGATCGGGCAGCCCGTGCCGCGTTTTGGCCTTGGTTCCTGTAAGCCGCTCATAGAGAAGATGTTAATGGTCATGGTGCCGCGCGCGCTGCGTAAGCTTGACACCTAAACTATTTAGTTGTAAAAAGAATTGGCGCTACGCGCGCATTCTCGCTTTCACTGGTAACTTTTTCTCGGGGCAAGACTGTCGAGGATAGCCGGGACAGGGAGCCGCGAAATGGCAGAGCGTTTCTTCACAAAGGAAGTTCAGAAGCTGCGCCTTGGAGCTGGCGAAGAATTTCGCGGCGAGGGGATTCTCGCCGTTACGAAGGCGCTTCTCCAGGCCGGCGTTTCCTACGTGGCGGGTTATCAAGGAGCGCCGATCTCCCACTTGATGGACGTGCTGGCTGACGCGAACCCGATCTTGCAGGAACTTGGCGTGCGCTTTGAGCACAGCGCGTCGGAGGCAACAGCGGCGGCCACGCTGGCGGCCTCCGTCAATTACCCCTTGCGCGGCGCGGTCACGTTCAAATCTACTGTTGGCACGAATGTGGCATCCGATGCGCTGGCCAATCTAGCCTCCGGCGGCGTTACCGGCGGCGCGCTGATCATCGTGGGCGAGGACTATGGCGAGGGCTCGAGCATCATGCAGGAGCGCTCGCATGCCTTCGCGATGAAGTCGCAGATGTGGCTGCTCGACCCACGGCCCAATCTGCCTTCGATTGTGCGCGCGGTGGAGCAGGCCTTCGATCTTTCCGAAGCCACCAATACGCCGGTGATGCTCGAGCTGCGCATCCGCGCTTGCCATGTGCACGGGCGCTTTATCGCCAAGGACAACGTGCGGGCGAAGTTCACGCTCGCGGACGCCATCGAGCATCCCTCGCGCGATGTGAGCCGAATCGTGCTGCCGCCCGGCAGCTTCGTGCACGAGCAGGAAAAAGTGCAGAAGCGGTGGCCGGCGGCGCAAAAGTTCATCCAGGAGCAACACCTCAACGAGTTTTTCGCGGACGGCACGCAGGATTTCGGCATCATCCTGCAGGGCGGCATGTACAACACCACCGTGCGGTCGCTCGAGCTTTTGGGCCTCTGCAATGCTTTTGGCGACACCCAGGTTCCGCTCTACATTCTCAACGTCACCTATCCCCTTATAGATGAAGAGGTGAAGCGTTTCTGCATTGGCAAGCGTGCCGTGCTGGTGATCGAGGAAGGCCAGCCCGATTTTATCGAGCAGAATCTACACGCGATTTTGCGCAAGGCCGATATACAAACGAAGGTGCACGGCAAAGATTTTCTGGCGATGGCGGGCGAATACACTGCCCCCGTGGTGACGAAGGGCGTTCTGAAATTCGTGGAGCAATATGGTCCACGATTGATTGACGGCGCACATCTACCGGCCGTCGCCAGGCAATCCGCGCCAAAACCGCTATTGGTGCAGGCCTCGAATAGCGAGGTTCACTCGCGGCCGCCTTCCTTCTGTACCGGCTGCCCGGAGCGGCCGATTTTCACGGCCATGAAATTAGTCGAGCGCGAACTCGGCTTGCATCACGTGAGCTGCGACATTGGTTGCCACCTCTTTTCGATTCTGCCGCCGTTCAACATTGGCGCGACCACGATGGGCTACGGCCTGGGCTGGGCGAGCGCGGCGGCTTTTAACACTAAGGAAACCAACAAGCGCACCATCAGCCTCATGGGTGATGGCGGCTTCTGGCACAACGGCTTGACCAGCGGCGTCGGGAATGCGGTCTTCAATCAAAGCGACAGCGTGCTGGTGGTGGTGGACAACAGCTACACTGCCGCGACCGGCGGCCAGGACATTCTTTCCTCCGCGGCGCTGAACCCGATTCGCACGACCCGGCAATCCATCGCGGACGCGGTGCGCGGCGTTGGCGTCAAGTGGGTGCGCACGATCACGAGCACTTACAACGTGGCAAAGATGCGCGACGTTTTGAAGGAAGCGCTCACGACGAAGGAAAAGGGGCCGAAGGTGATCGTGGCGCAAAGCGAGTGCACCCTCAACAAGCAGCGTCGCGTGAAGCCGCTGCTGAGCAAGATGGTGAAAGAAGGGAAGCGCGTGGTGCGCCAGCGGTTTGGCGTGGACGAAGACACCTGCACGGGCGATCACTCCTGTATCCGTCTTTCTGGTTGCCCTTCTTTGACGATCAAGCCAACTTCCGATCCGTTGCGGAAGGATCCCGTGGCGACCGTGATTGATAGCTGTGTCGGCTGCGGGCTTTGCGGCGAGGTGGCGCACGCGGCCGTGCTGTGCCCGTCGTTTTTCCGCGCCGATGTGATCGCAAATCCCACCGCGTGGGACCGCTTTCAGGCGAGCTTCCGCCGGACGATCATCGGATTTCTACAGGCGCGCATGGATCGGCGTCTCGCCGGTCTTACCTCCTGAGCGTGCCGAGGCGCTGAATGGATTCCACGCTAGCGACGACCGCACCTGAAGCTGCAAAGGAGTTACGCACTCCGGCGGCGAAGGCCATCACCGTAGCCATCCTGGCGATGGGCGGCGAGGGCGGCGGTGTGTTAGCGGATTGGATTGTTGATCTCGCCGAGCATTGCGGCTACTGCGCACAGAACACCTCCGTGCCGGGGGTTGCGCAGCGCACCGGAGCCACCATCTACTACATCGAGATTTTCCCTGAAGCGGTTGCCAAGGCGGCGGGCAAGGATCCGGTTCTTGCCTTGATGCCGGTGCCTGGGGAACTTGATATCGTGATTGCCTCGGAGCTCATGGAAGCCGGCCGCGCCATTCAACGCGGGTTGGTGACGCCAGACCGGACCACGCTCATTGCCTCGACAAACCGCGTCTATTCGATGACGGAAAAAACCGCGATTGCCGACGGCCAGGTGGACGCCGGAAAATTCATCGAAGCAGGAGTCGAGACAGCCAGGAAGTTCGTCTACAACGATTTTGCACGCATGTCGGAAGATGCCCGCAGCGTGATCAGCGCATCTCTTTTCGGCGCGCTGGCCGGCACGGGCGCGCTGCCATTCACCTGCAAGCAATTTGAAGAGGCTGTCGAGCGAGGCGGTGTCGGCGTTGAATCCAGCCTTGCTGCGTTCAGCGCAGGATTCGCGGCGGCAAACGAAGCGGCGCCCACGAAGACGGCGGGAGCCCTGGTCTCGGTAACGAAGGTTGGTCCCCGGTTGCGAGCGCTTGCCGCAATCGTCGAGAGCGATTTTCCGGCGGCGAGCCACGAGATCTTGCTGGCCGGGATTGCGCGTCTTGCCGACTATCAGGACGTGGCCTACGCCGGGCAATACCTGCAATGGCTTGCACCGATTCGCGATCTTGATGCGCAGCACGGCGGCGGTGATTTCAACTTGTTGCGTGAAACGGGGCGGTATCTCGCGCTATGGATGTCCTACGAGGATGCGGTCCGCGTCGCGGATCTGAAGATTCGCCGCTCGCGATTCGATCGCGTACAGAAAGAAGTGCGCGCGAGCGGCCAGCAACTGGTGCAGATTAACGAGTTCCTGCACCCCGGCCCGCAGGAAATTGCGGACATCCTTCCGGCCGGGCTCGGCCGATGGCTGCTCAAGTCACGGTCTGCCAGGCGCATGATCGATTGGTTCACGGGCGGCGGCAAGATCGTACAGACCACATCGCTTAGCGGATTCTTGCAGCTTTACGCGCTCGCGAACCTGCGGCGGTTCCGGCGAAAGTCGCTGCGCTTTCAAGAAGAGGCGAGGATGATTCATCCCTGGATCGAGCAGGTTCGCTCGCTCGCCGCCGAGGATTACGCGCTTGCGCTCGAAGTGGCGGAGTGCCCGCAATTGCTGAAGGGTTATGGGGAGACGCACATTCGCGGGACCCGCGGTTTCGAAACGGCGATGGACGCGATTCCCCGCCTGCGGCGAACGGAAAACCCGGCAGCATGGCTGAAGAAACTGCGCGAAGCCGCGCTCGCCGATGAAAATGGCGAAAAGCTCGCGACAACATTGAACGATTTACCGGCTTAGTTGATAGCGCAAATGTATCGTTTGAGAGGATGCGCAGAAGGCCTAAGCCGCGAGTGCACAGGCAGGAGTGCCTGTGCTACTGGGCATAGCGGCGCGCTGTTTTGGATGGGAGACATCAGCAGATGAAGATTGCTTGCCTCGGAGGCGGACCCGGCGGGCTGTACTTCTCGATCTTGATCAAGAAGGCCAATCCGGCATGGGATATCACCGTGGTCGAGCGAAACCGGCCAGACAGCACGTTCGGTTGGGGCGTGGTGTTCTCCGACAAGACCATGAGCGGGTTCCAGCAGGCCGATCTTGAAACGCATGCCGCCATCACCCAGTCGTTCCGCCATTGGGACGACATTGACGTCTTCTTTAAAGGGCGCAAATTCACCTCGGGTGGCCACGGTTTCGCCGGCATCGCGCGCATGAGGCTGCTGCAGATCCTGCAAGAGCGCGCTGCGAGTCTCGGCGTAAAGCTCATCTTCGAAGCCGAAGTCACCGATCCAGACAAATACTCCGCTGAATACGATTTGGTGATCGCATCGGATGGCGCCGCCTCAATCACGCGCAGGAAGTACGAGCAGGTCTTCAAGCCCAACATTCAGCCGCGCAAGAACCGCTTCGTCTGGCTCGGCTGCAAGATGAAGCTCGATGCCTTCACTTTCGATTTCAAGGAAACCGAATGGGGTTGGTTCAATCTGCACGCGTACCGCTTTGACGACGACTGGTCCACCTTCATCATCGAGGCGCCGGAAGAAGTCTGGCTCAAGGCCGGTATTGACAAGATGGAGCAGGAAGAGTCCATCGCGCTGTGCGAGCGGCTCTTCGCGGAACGTCTCGACGGCCATCCGCTGATTTCGAATGCAAAGCACCTGCGCGGTTCGGCCATCTGGCTGAAGTTCAACCGAATTCTCTGCGAGAAGTGGTTTCACAAAAACATCGTGCTGATCGGCGATGCCGCGCACACTGCCCATTTCAGCATCGGCTCGGGCACAAAGCTCGCAATGGAAGACGCGATTGCGCTCTCCCGCGTGCTCTCGGAGCACACGGGAGAGGTTTGCGACGCCCTACAGCGGTACCAGGATGAGCGCGAGACAGAAGCGCTCAAGCTGCAGAGCGCCGCGCGCAACCGCATGGAATGGTTCGAGCAGGTCGAGCGGTACGTGCATCTTGACGTCGAGCAGTTCACCTACAGCTTGCTGACGGGGAGCCAGCGCATCGGGCACGAAAATCTAAAGCTGCGTGACGCAAATTATGTGCAAGGCGTCGAGCAGTGGTTTGCCGCGCGCAGCGGAGTCCACCATGCGGTGCCCCCGATGTTCACGCCGTTTCCCGTGCGGGGCATAACGCTGAAGAATCGTGTGATCGTTTCGCCGATGGCCACGTATATGTCGGAAGACGGCGTGCCAAATGATTTCCACCTCGTCCATCTGGGCTCGCGCGCCATGGGTGGAGCGGCTATGGTGGTCACCGAGATGACCTGTGTTTCGCCGGACGCGCGGATCACCCCGGCGTGTCCGGGCCTGTGGAATGACGAGCAGGAGCACGCCTGGAAGCGCATCGTGGACTACGTTCACGCATACACGGATGCGAAGATTGCGCTGCAGCTTGGGCACTCCGGCCGCAAAGGCTCGACGCGGCGAATGTGGGAGGGCATTGATCAGCCGCTTGATTCCGGCAACTGGCCAATTCTTTCAGCTTCGCCGATTCCGTATATCGAAGGCGTCTCGCAGACTCCGCGCGAGGCCACGCGTGCTGACATGGACCGCATCAAGGCCGATTTCGTGTCTGCCGCGCGCCGTGGCGAGACGGCGGGGTTCGATTGGCTCGAGTTTCACTGCGCACACGGCTATCTGATATCGAGTTTCATTTCTCCTCTGACGAATCAGCGTACCGACGAGTACGGCGGCTCGCTCGAAAATCGCTGCCGCTATCCCGTGGAAGTTTTCAAAGCGATGCGCGCGGTGTGGCCGCAGAATAAGCCGATGAGCGTGCGCATTTCCGCGCACGATTGGGTGCCCGGAGGGCTTACGCCGGAAGACGCGGCCCAAGTAGCACGGCTCTTCAAGGAAGCCGGGGCGGACGTGATTGATTGCTCGGCGGGCCAGGTGAGTAAGGCGGAGCGGCCCGTCTATGGACGGATGTTCCAGGTGCCGTTTTCGGACCGCATTCGAAACGAGGTCGGCATCGCGACCATCGCCGTCGGCAACATTTTCGAAGGCGACCACGTGAACACGATTGTGGCTGCGGGTCGCGCCGATCTGTGCGCTATCGCGCGCCCGCATCTGGCCGATCCGGCCTGGACGCTGCATGAGGCCGCGAAGCAGCAGTTCTCGGAGATTGACTGGCCGGTTCAATACGTGAGTGGCAAGACGCAACTCGAACGCAATCTAGCTCGCGCCGCGCTGCTGAGGATGCAGGCATGACGCCTACCTCGACAGAAACGGGCGCGAAGGCGCTGGATGGCAAGCACGCCGTGGTCACAGGCGGTGCACGGGGCATTGGTGCAGCCGTAACGCGCACGCTGCTTTCTCATGGTGCCCGGGTCACGATCACCGGACGCGCGGCCGATCCTCCCGCGGACACGATTCGCGCGCTGAAACAATGTGGTGAGGTCGAATACGCCATTGCGGATGTGACCGATGCCGATGCGATGAAGCTGGCGTTCGAAAACGCCATCGCGCGCTCCGGCCCGATCAGCATTTTGGTCAACAACGCCGGGCAAGGGGCGTCCGCTCCATTTTTGAAGACCGATGCAAAGCTTTGGCGGCGCCTGATGGCGGTAAACCTGGATGGGACATATCACTGTTCTCAGGCGGCGTTGCCGAGCATGTTAGCTGCCGGCTGGGGACGCATCGTGAATATCGCCAGCATCGCGGGCCTCAGGGGCTACGAGTATGTTTCAGCGTACTGCGCTTCGAAACACGCGGTGGTGGGTCTGACGCGCTCGCTGGCGATGGAATTCGTTAGCAAGGGCGTGACCGTGAACGCGGTGTGTCCCGGTTATACGGAGACGGACATGGTGACGAACGCGGTGGCTAACATCAGGGCCAAGACGGGCCGAACTGCGGACGAGGCTATGACCGATCTGCTGGCGCGTAATCCGCAGAAGAGGCTCATACAGCCTGCGGAAGTCGCCAACGCGGTGGCGTGGCTGTGCCTGCCTGGCAGCGAGGCCATTACAGGACAAGCGATTGTGATTGCCGGTGGCGAAGTGATGTGAGGCAAGACATGCCGATTCCTTCCACAATTCGAAGAGACGACTCGGACGACCGAACCCTCCCGGAGCTTTGGGTCGATTTGGAGACGCGGGCGACGCAGGATGACCACCAGGCCTTGCGGCTGTGGTTGCGATTGTTGTCCTGCATGATGCGAATCGAGAACCATGTTCGCGGGAAGCTTCGGCAGGATTTCGAAACGACGCTGCCCCGGTTCGACCTGATGGCCCAGCTCGAGCGCTGCCCGAAGGGCCTGCGTATGAACGAGCTTTCGAAGCGCCTGATGGTATCCGGCGGGAACGTCACTGGAATCACGGACCAGCTCGAGAGGGAAGGGCTGGTTGTTCGAACGCTCGACCCGGCGGACCGGCGCGCGGTCAGCGTGAAGCTCACCGAAAAAGGTGTGCGGCGCTTTCAAGAAATGGCGGCTCATCACGAAGGGTGGATTGTGGAGCTGTTCGGCGGACTGAATCCGGAAGAGAAGCAAGTGATGTTCGCCCTGCTGAGAAAGCTGAAAACGCACTTGGGCAACCTGACGCCTGCTGCGGGGCCGCCTAAGCTAGACCCGTTCGAATGGAGGCGGCCATGACTTTTCTGCCGGGTGCGGCTCACCAGTTGCCAGGCCACCGCCGGCCTCTCGCGGGCTACCAGGCCCGGCATTTCCAATTTGAGGCGGGAAACAAGGTCGCGACCATTACGCTTTCCCGTCTCGAGCGTAAGAATCCGCTGACGTTCGAATCCTACGCGGAGTTGCGCGACCTCTTTCGAAATATGGCCTATGCGGACGATGTGAAGGCCGTCGTCATCACGGGGGCGGGCGGAAATTTCTGTTCGGGCGGCGACGTAAATGAAATCATCGGCCCGCTGACGAAGCTGGATATGCCCGGCTTGCTTGCGTTTGCGCGCATGACCGGCGATCTCGTCAAGGCCATGCGCGCCTGCCCTCAGCCCATCATCGCAGCGGTGGACGGCATCTGCGCGGGTGCCGGGGCGCTGCTCGCCTTGGCTTCGGATATCCGGCTCGGCACGTCGCGCAGCAAGACCGCGTTTCTCTTCACGCGTGTGGGACTAGCGGGTTGCGACATGGGCGCATGCGCACTCTTGCCGCGGGTGATCGGCCAGGGCCGCGCATCGGAATTGCTCTATTCAGGCCGCAGCATGAGCGGCGATGAAGGCGAGCGCTGGGGGTTCTTCAATCGCTTGTGCGCGCCCGAATCGCTCCTGCAAGACGCGCGCGCCTTGGCCGGAGATCTGGCGTCCGGGCCGACCTTTGCCCATGGCATGACCAAAAAGATGCTGCAGCAGGAGTGGAACATGGGCGTGGACGAGGCCATCGAGGCCGAAGCGCAGGCCCAGGCAATCTGCATGGCCACCAATGATTTTCATCGCGCCTATCACGCCTTCGTCGAGAAGCAGAAGCCCGAGTTCAAGGGAGATTGAAGTTGGCGAGCCCGAGCTTTCTCGATTGGCCGTTTCTCGAGCCGCGGCACAAGGTGCTTGCGGCGAAGCTCGAGGACTGGGCGCGTGAACACGTTCGAAACGAGCACGCAAAGGATGTAGACGCGGAGTGCCGCAGCCTCGTTCGAAAACTTGGCGAGGCGGGCTGGCTGAAGTATGCGATCGGTGGCACCGCGTATGGGGCTGCTGCGGAGGCCATAGATACCCGGGCGCTCTGTATCATCCGCGAAACCCTGGCGTGGCATTCGGGCCTCGCGGACTTCGCTTTTGCGCTGCAGGGGCTTGGCTCCGGCGCGATCACCCTTTTTGGCACGCCGGCGCAGAAAAATCACTACTTGCCGCGCGTGGCCCAAGGGTCGGTGATCGCCGCTTTCGCGCTTTCCGAACCCGACGCCGGCTCCGATGTGGCGGCTTTACGGTGCAGCGCACGGCTGGATGGTGATGGCTACGTACTGAATGGCGAGAAGACCTGGATTTCGAATGGCGGCATCGCCAATTTCTATGTGGTGTTCGCGCGCACCGGGGAAGCTGAAGGCTCGAAAGGAATTACCGCATTCGTCGTCGAGGCGGACACAGCAGGATTCGAAATCGCTGAGCGGCTCGAGGTGATTGCGCCCCACCCGCTTGCGCGCATCGCGTTCAAGAACTGCCGAATCGCCGCCTCGCAGCGATTGGGGGAGCCGGGGCAGGGGTTCAAGGTCGCGATGGCCACGCTCGACGTCTTTCGAACGTCTGTGGCGGCTGCGGCGCTAGGCTTTGCGCGCCGGGCGCTTGAGGAAGCCCTGCGGCGCGCGACCTCGCGAAAGATGTTCGGCCAAACTCTCGCCGATTTTCAATTGACGCAGGGCAAGCTCGCCGAGATGGCCACGAGCATTGACGCCGCCGCGCTCCTGACCTACCGGGCCGCATGGCTGCGCGACCGTGGCGAACGGGTGACGGTGGAAGCCGCCATGGCCAAGATGACCGCCACCGAGACCGCGCAGCGCGTGATTGATGCCGCCGTGCAAGTGTTTGGCGGGCTTGGAGTATTGAAAGACGAACCGGTCGAGCGCCTTTACCGAGAAATTCGTCCGCTACGAATTTATGAGGGCGCCACGGAAGTGCAGCAACTGATCATCGCCCGCGGAATCATCAAGGCGTTTCAGGAACAGGAAAAATCGGATGGCTAAAGAACTCATTCGGCGGGAACCGTCCGCGGTTCTGGGGCGCGCTTACCGCGCAGAAGTGCTGGTGCGCTTTGCGCATTGCGATCCGGCGGGCATTGTTTTCTATCCCCGGTATTTGGAAATGTTCAACAACCTGGTCGAAGACTGGTGCCGCGAGGCCCTCGACATTTCCTTTCGCGAACTGCATTCGGGGCGTGGCTGGGGTCTTCCCACCGTTCATCTCGATGTGGACTTCCTTGCGCCATGCACGATCGGCGAGGTGCTGCAAGCCAGCTTGCTGGTGCGCGCCGTGGGGAACAGCTCGATCCGGCTGGAAATCTTGTTTCAAGGCCCGGACGGCCGCGACCGCGTGCGCGGCAAGGTCGTGCTAGTCCTGACAGATGTGCGCTGTAGCCGTAGCGTGTCGCTGCCCGACGACCTGCGCGCGCGCATAACGAAGTTCCTCGTCGCCGAAGAGTGACGGGCATCCCAGAAAAGAACGCACAGGAAATGGAGCCATGGAATTCTTGCAACCAGCACGGTGGCCCCGCCCGAGGGGCTATTCGAATGGCGTGGCGGCACAAGGGCGCACGGTCTTTGTCAGCGGGATGATCGGCTGGGACGAGCACGGGAAGTTCGTCGCAGCCGATCTTGCGGGCCAGGTGCGGCAAGCGTTAAAGAATATCGTTGAGGTCCTCGCCGAAGCGAAAGCCAAACCTGCGCACATCGTCCGGATGACGTGGTATCTGATGGACCGGCGCGAATATATTGCCGCCTACAAGGAAATTGGAGCTGCCTACCGAGACATCGTCGGCTCGCATTACCCGGCAATGAGCGCCGTGCAAGTCTCCGGCCTGATTGAAGACGGGGCGCGAGTGGAAATTGAAGTAACCGCAGTAGTGCCTGACTGAACTTTCCAACCAGCCGGAGCAAGCGATGGAGGGCGAAAAGCCTCAGGGTCGTCGCGCAAAAATCGCAACGCACCATGAGCTAGAGTTGCTTGCGGTGACCTCACGCACGGCAACGCGGCAGGTGTTTGCAGCGCAGAATCCGCTCTTCGAAAACTTCCAGGCAAAAACAAAACCGCCCTTGCCGAGTGAAGGCAAGGGCGGCTGACCTGTGCGACGGAATTTGACGCGCTAGAACACCAACTTCGCGCCAAGTAAGAGCCGCCGGGGAGTGTTGCCCTGAGAGGTGTAGACGCCGAAGTTGCTCAAGCTGTTCAGGTTCAACGAAGGCGCCGCGAAGTTCACGACGTTGAAAATATCGAGTGCCTCCGCCGAAAGCTCGAGATGGACGCGCTCTGTGATTGCCATCTTCTTGCCAAGCGAGAAATCCAGATTCCAGCGGGGCAGCAGCCTCAGTTCATCGAATGGAATCTGGTTGTTCATGCTCAGAAGTGGACGCGAACATTCGCCCACCACTGCGGCCGGGTTGGCGAACATGTTCGGGGCAGAGCCCCCTGCCGTGGCAACGCCGTTCGATCCGGCCACATTGTAGTTTTGGCCTTCGAGGCCATGAATCGGGGAAGTGCAGATGGCCGCCGTTCCATTGCCCTCATAGTCCCCGTAGTCTCCGTCGGCCGCGATGTGCAGCGGCGTGCCGGTGCCGAAGGTGTAGATCCCGGACACGTACCAGCCGCCAAGAGCTTTATCCGCCACACCATTCAGGCTGTGGGCCATGCCCTTGCCATAGGGCAGTTCGTAGTAGAACCAGATGTTGACTACGTGTCTGCGGTCAAAAGGCTCCGAAGACTTGTCGAGGTCTAGGTTGTAAGGGCTGTTGGCCGTGGACCCATTTTGCTGGTCCACGCCCTGGTTGCCTATCGCGTGGCTCCAGGTCCAGTTCGCCTGGAATTGGAGACCGTTCGTGAAGCTCTTGTTCAGGCTGACGAAGCCCGCGTTGTAGTTTGAAAAGCCGCCATCCGAAATCGCGTAGGACTGGAACGATTGGATGTTGTCGAGCGGCGCTGGCGTGACCTTATTGAGCTCGTCCAGCGAGAAGTCATTCAGCGACCCGTTGATTAGATCGGTGGGATCCTGCTTGGCAACCATGGCACTGCAGCTCGAAAATCCCTTGGCCGTGCATGTTGCCGCCCCAATCTGATTTTCAAAGAACGGCTCAACAGGGACCGTCGTACCAGTCCGCACCGCTTGCGCCACGCCGTCAAACGCTTGCGCATAAGTCTGCCCGCTCGCCTTGTCCTTCATCAAGTAGTCCGAGGCGTTGAGCGAGTACTGCTGGAACAGATCACGGCTAAAGCGTCCGATGTAGCCGACTTCGAGAATCATCTTGCCCGGAAGTTCGCGCTGCACGGTGAAGTCTATGCTGTGATCGTATCCCGGCTTGACATAGGGATCGAGACCGCTTTGGTCTTGTAGACCAAACGGATGTGCTGCGGTGCCGCTTGGCACATACGGGATCGGCTCCGCCGTAGGTGCCGGAACCGGCACACTGTTGCCGTCTACGCCGATGCGGAATGCATTGGCTGGCGTCGTCGGACCGTTCGTACAGACCACCGAGCCGCCGCTGAGGATCGGGCCGCCGCATGCATCCACGTCGAGCAAGCCTCCCGTTGTCAGCGGTAGGGAAACCTGGTCAATGTCGCTGATGCGTTCGTCCACAACGGCGTAGCCGAACCGGATGACGGTCTTATTGTTACCAAAGAACTTATTCTGGAACGGCACTTGCCACGCGCCGGAGATGCGCGGCGCGAATTCGTGCCAATCCGTCTCACGCAAGGAGCCGGTGAACGGGGCCGGCAGGAAGTTGACCGGCGTCACACCAAAGAGCGGGTTGTACGCCTGTCCGGGCAGCACGCCACTGTTCAGCGAGGCTGCGCGCTGTTGAAAGTAGCCATTGTAATCAACCGGGGTGTTGGTACTCGCGTAGACCAGCACGTCGTACTTGCCACTCGCTTCGTGAGGATCGGGCTGCACTTGCCAATCCAGTCCCATCGTCAGCGTGAATGAGGGCTTCACGTGCCACACATCCTGGAAGTAAGCGTTGGCGGCCGGAATTAAGGTTTGCGAGTAAGCCGGCGTGCCTAGCGGATTTGGCTGGAAGTCGCCATTGCGCGTGAGGACCTGCGAGCTGCGGTCCACGAGGCCCAGGAGCGTCGTGTACAACTCATTGTAACGAAGGACGTTCCCTGAGGTTAGACAGTTCGTCGTGACGCCACCGCCGCAAAGGGCCGGTTCTTGTGCGGCGCCGACCGAGACGAATTCTCCGCTGCCATTGCCTGTTGACTCGATATAGTCGATAGGCCCTGCCGCGAGACCGCCCGCAAAGTTGTCCGTTTTTTCAAAATAATCGTGGGAAATGTAGCCTGATCCGCCGAACTGGAATAGGTGGTTTCCCTTCACCCAACTGAGGTCTTGAGCAAGGTACCACTTGTGTCCATCGAATACGCGCGCGCGAGCCGACTGCGTGGCGAGCGTCACGGGATCCGCAATCAGCTTGCTCGTGCTGTTGCTCGTGCCCGATCCTTCGCCGGCCATTTCGAGCGCCTGTTCCGTGCCAGATTCGAGCGGCAGGGGGTCTTCGCGGTCCCAGCCCCACCAGTCGCGCAAAAACGAGCCATGGCTTACCAAAGTCAGGCTGGGTGTGAGCTGTCCCGTCACTTCAAAAGTGTAGAACTGGGGCTTGATGGGGTCTTGAGCCACCGAACCGGGAGCCGAAGTGTTCACAATGCTGAATTGCTCGGTGCCGACGCGTGAAGTGTTCGAGTAGTGGTAGGTGACGAACGCCGCCCACTTCGTGTTGATTTTGTAATCGAGCCGCAGGACGCCGAGGTCTTGCGCGATCGGCACTGGCGCGTCAAAGGTGTAGCCCGTCGTATTCAAGCCGTCGCCCAACGACGGATTGTTGCCCGTTGGGTAGAGAGCCAACTGGGATTTGATGACCGGACTCATGCCGATGTTTCGCGGATCGCAAGAGACGCCACCGCAGGCCGTGGTGATACTGCCTGGCTGAAACGAGTACTGCTGGAGATTCCCAGCTTGATCGCGGAATTCGATGATGCCCGATTGCAGCGTCGAAGTCGGAACCACTGTGTTGAAAATCGTGTCGTCATGCAGGCGGCGCCCTTCGTAGTTAGCGAAAAAGAAGAGCTTGTTCTTCCAGATTGGGCCGCCGGTGGTGCCGCCAAAGCGGTTATCCGCGCTGTGCGGCTTGTTGATACGGAGGCGGTCGTTCGTCCAGCCGTTGGCATTGAGCGCATCATCATTGTGGTATTCGTAGGCCGAGCCGTGCCAAGTGTTTGAGCCTGCCTTGGTCAGCAGGGCGACTTGGCCACCAGAGGAGCGTGCGAAGGTGGAGTTCGGGTTCGTCGTCGAAACCTGGAATTCTTGCGTGCTCTCAATCGGGATCGGGATCACGGGAGACGGCGAAGGTTCGCCAGGAGGTGCCGCGTAGGTGTTGTTGCCTTCCAAGTCGCTGGTGACGTCGCCACCGTCAAAGCTGAAGGTGATCTGCTCATCGCGGGCGCCGGCGATGTTGCCGCTGGGCGAGACGGCCGGCTGGTAGAACATCAGCGCGCTGGCGCTGCGCGTGAACACGGGCAGCGCATCCAGCGCTTCGCCGCCCAGCACCGCGCCGACGGTCGCGTCGGTGGTCTGGAGTTCCGCGGTCGGCGCCTCGGTGACCGTCACGGTCTCCGTGGAAGCTCCGACCTTGAGAGCCATATTAATGTTGTAGTTCTTTAGGACTTCAACATGCACTTCGTTGATGAGCGCGCTGGCAAACCCGTTGGCGGCAAATTTCAGCGTGTAATCGTCCGGAGTAACCGCCGGAAAAACGTAGCGGCCGACCGAGTCCGTAACGGTCGTTTGCTCGGCGTTCGTGCCATGCTGCAAGAGCGTGACCGCCGCCCCGGTGACGATGGCGCCCGAAGGATCCGACACTACGCCTGAAATCAGGCCGGTGGTGGCTGATTGCCCGTGAACCGCTGCGGGAGCCAGAGCGAGTACAACCAGAAATAAACCTGCAAGCAACACGAGAGGACGTTTCCCTGACATTCAAAGCCTCCTAGACCACCCCATTTTTTGGTCTACGTGGCGCGGACTATAGTGAGGGTGTTCACCCAAGTCAAGGGAAAAGTTGTATCCGTAAACTCAGACAACTGATATACAAACTGGATACGTTAAATATGGAACTCGGATCGTTCAGCGGGAGCTTGTACCGAAATGGGACAAGGTTCGCGGAATTTCATGCGCAAGATCGCTGCCCGCGGGGGCCGTCCTCGGAGCTGTTGACGTTCGCCGCGGCGACTAGTGGCCTCCTATGGAATCTCGTATTCTTCCGTGTTGCGCCCCCCAGGTATCCGTCATCTGATTGCGAATCTCGCAAAGCTCGGGGAAGAATTGGTGCCGCAAGCCCTCGTAGAGTAATTCCACCGCGCGTCCTTTGAGAGATTGCGCGCCCAGGCCGATCGTGCGCTTGATGAGCTGTAAGTGCACGTAGCGAAAGCGCTGGAAGAGTTCATCGAATTCCGCGAGGGCTTCCGCCACCATATACGCGTCCCCATGGTTGTATCCGGAGTTGTAGATGCCTTCGACGGTGAGGTTGTGCTTCTCCAGATAGTGAGCCTTGAAAGAATTCCAGATGTGGGGATGCATTCGCAGGATAACGCGAAAACCCGGCGACTCCTGTCCGCTTCCATTGCTGAGCTGCAAGCGGATTTCCTGGTATTCCTTCGGGGACATCGTTTCCAGCAGCGCGAGCTGATCAATCATCAGGCGGAGCGCAATGTGCACGCGGCGAAAAAGGCTAATGATGCGATTCGTGTTCTCCTGCTGCAGATAGTCGTCAATGTCGAGCAGCGTGTAGTTGATCAGCTTCATCCAGATTTCCTCGGCCTGATGGACGACCTGGAATTGCAGCTCATCCGCGTTGCACAGGCTCGCAAAGTCTTTTTGGCACGAAAGAAGCGCCCTGGTATTGAGATACAGCTCGTAGTCGAGCGTCCCCTCGCCGTTCATGATGGAGTAGAAGTAAGCTCGATCCATTGCTAGCTCCTCAGGTGCCACGTTTGTTGCCGCTGGGAAATCTAAACGTCATCTTATCGCAACCGCGCGGCAAAGCAATTGCACGGGCGGGTGCTGGGCACGCAGGCTGCGGAGGTTTCTTGGAGGGGAAAGTCTTTCAGGTCAGGAAACGCGGTCGCCGCTGGCGAGGCTGAGCACCTTGGCGCGCGATTGGAGAATGTGGTCGTACATCAGCCGGCGTGCTAGATCGCCGTCATGAAGGCGGATGGCCTCTACGATGTCGGCATGCTCTTTGACGGGAGCTTCGCCGTAGTACCCAATATCAATCGCCGCGTACATGATGCGCTCCATGTGGCAGCGCATGTCGGAAACCGCTCGGACGAGCATCGGATTGCGCGTCAGCCGCGCCATGCCGATGTGGAAGGCAGTGTCCGCCACGATAAAATGCTCGTAGGTGGCGCTGTCGTTGGTTTCGTATTCGGTTTGGGCCAGCCGCGTGAGCTCTTCGAGTAGCTTTTCGTCGTTGCCTTTTCGGGCGGCCAACTCCGCGCACGCACCTTCGATGGCGGCGCGAAACTCGTAAATCTCGTTGATCCAGGTAATGGTCATCGAACTGGCGAAATAGCCCCGGTTCGGAACGATGCGAAGCAGATTTTCCTGTTGGAGCCGAACGGCAGCCTCGCGCACAGGCGTTCGGCTGCTCTTATAGCGTTTGGCGAGGGCCTTCTCTCCAAGCGCTTCGCCGGGAGGATGGAGGCCCCGGATGATGTCGCGCTTGAGGGCCTGGTAAAGCCGTTCGCTCAACGTACCTCGTCCGTTGGTGGATCCTGCGCCGGTTGAATCCCGAAAAGCCGAGGGCCTCTCGGTCCGACGCCCAGGGGTGGATCGCCCGGACGTCGCGGGTTTGGCCTTTCGCGCGCTGCCTCTTTTTGTGTTCCGCAAGGAACGGCTCCAGATATGCAGGCAAAGAGTAAAGGAGATGAGAGGAAAGTGCAACAAGAGTAAGCGGGAGTCTTTTGGCCGAGCCCGATGCCGACCGCACTGAGTGAAGCCGATATGCCAGTGGTATACAACCCCGGCTTGACACCCGGGAGACGCGCAGTGTAGCTTGCGCACGGCTTTAGCCCCGGGGAGCAACGGAATGCTTGAACGTACCCAAACCACGAATGACCACCCTAGCTTCCCGGTTGACGAAATTCGCTCCAGCTTCCCGGCGCTGAATACCCCGGACGGTTTCATTTTCTTCGACAATGCTGCCGGCGCCCAGATCCCGCAGATCGTGTTTGATGCTATTCACCGTCATCTACTCGAGTGCAACGTACAGCGCGGCGGCCGCTACGGAAAAAGCCAGCAAGTGGACGCCACGGTAGCTCGCGCCCGCGAGAGCGTGGCCGTCTTCCTGAATGCCCGCGACGCACGCGAGGTCTGTTTTGGCATGAACGCAACTTCGTTCATTCGCGTCGTCAGTTTGGCGATTGGCCAGAGCCTCGCCGACCGCCGCGAAATCATTGTCACAGACCTAGACCATGAGGCAAATATCGCTACGTGGGCCGCGCTCGAAAGGTACGGCGCGAAACTGGTCTGGTGGCGCATGCGCGATGACGGCAGCTTGCATCTTGCCGACCTCGAACCCTTGCTTTCCTCGAAGACGCGGCTTGTCGCGTGCACCGTCACGTCGAATGCGCTCGGTTCGATCGTGGACGTGGCGGAAGTCGCAAAGCTCGCCCACGCCTCGGGCGCCGAAGTTTTTCTCGATTGTGTCCACTACGGGCCGCATGGCCCCATTGACGTGCAGGAATTTGGCTGCGATTATCTCGTTTGCAGCGGCTATAAGATATTTGCTCCGCACATGGGCTTCTTATGGGGCCGCCGTGAGGCACTCAACCGCCTGCCAACGTTCCGCGAGGACTTCATCCCGGACGAAGCGCCGGAGAAATTTGAAGCCGGCACTTTCATTTATGAGAATGTCGCGGGGATGGACGCAGCGATTTCCTATCTTGAAAACTTGGGAAAGCGTCTGAGCTCAAACGGAAATCCCGGATCGAGGCGCGCGGCCATTCTCCGCGCGATGGAAGGGATTCGCAGTTACGAAGTGGAGCTTTCGCTGGAGATGTTGCGCGCTCTCGGCGGATGCGGCGCGCAAGTCTACGGTGTTCGCGACCCAAACGAGATTCGTCTGCGCGTTCCTACCTTCTGTTTCAATCTTCCGAATGTTTCTCCAGCCTTGGTCGTGGAGACGCTCGCGCGCAAGGGAATCGGCGTCCGCGATGGGCATATGTACGCCCCGCGCTTGATGCACCGGATCGGCTTAAGCCAGGAAACGGGAGCCGTCAGAGTTTCCCTGGTGCACTACAACACGGCCGCGGAGATCCGGCGTTTCGCGGATGTTCTGGGTGGTTTGGCCGGCCACGCGTAGCGGCCGATCAGCATCGTACAAGTTGAAACCGTCGAGGGATCCGGTTCGCTTGCCGCCGGTTCGCGCTTCATTCCTTGGACGTTCCTGCAAAATGGTTTACTTCTGACATGCCCGCGGTATACCGGAAACATACGTGGCGCGCTTTCGCGAGCTGTGGTAAGCTCCCGACCCGCGCGCCGTAATCGAGCGCCTGGCCGTGCTTCATCTGTGCGGTAGCAGGCGGAAGAGACAAGCCCAGACCAAGGATGTGAGGAATGCTCACAGATGAACAGGTCCGAGAGGTTCGTTCCCGGTTTCCGATTTTTAATCGCAAAATTTATTTGAACTCATGCTCGCAAGGGGCTCTTTCAAACGCGGTGGAAGCCGCCTTGACGGGCCACCTTCAAACCTGGCACGAGGGCGGCTCTCCCTGGGACGTGTGGGTGCAGAAGTATGAAGAAACGCGCGCGCAATTTGCACGCTTCATCGGAGCGGAACCCGACGAAGTCGCAGTTGTCCCAAGCGCCTCGGCCGGAATCAACGCCGTTGCCAGCGCGCTCGAATTCACCAAGCGCCCCAAAGTGGTAATGGGCGAATACGAGTTTCCGACGATGGGCCACGTGTGGCTTGCGCAAAAGTCTCGCGGCGCGCAGATCGAGTTCGTCGCCGCGCAAGGGGAGCGGCTGCGCACGGAATCCTATGCGCAAGCAGTGGACGAACGTACGGCGATCGTGCCGCTCACGCACATTTGTTTCATGAACGGCTTCCGCTCGGACATCGCGGGCGTCACGCGCATCGCGCACGCAAAGGGCGCGCTCGTTTTCTTGGACGACTACCAGGATTGCGGCACGCGGCCGGTGAACGTCAAGGCGATGGACGTAGACTTCTACGTCACGGGCACGCTCAAATACCTGCTGGCCTCCTCCGGCGTGGCGTTTCTCTATGTGTGCAAGTCACTGATTCCCACGCTCGCGCCCACGATTTCCGGGTGGTTCGCTCAGAACAATCCATTTGCATTTGACGTGAAGCACCTGGATCAGGCCTCGAACGCCCGGCGCTTCGAAGCCGGCACGCCGCCGATCCCAAATATCTATGCCGCCGGCGCGGGCATCGCGCTGCTTCAGGAAATCGGCCTCGATCAGGTTGCGCAGCAGGTGCGAACCCTGGCCCAAGCGCTGATTCAGGGGGCGCGGGAGCTGGGCATCCACGTAAAAACGCCGCTTGATAGCGTGGGCCCGCTCGTTGTTCTGCAATCGAGCAACGTCGAAAAAGTGATCGCGCTGCTGGCGGAACAAAACATCATTGTTTCATCGCGTCACGACGGCTTGCGCATTTCATTCCACGTGCACAACACGCTGGACGATGTGCGCCAGGTGCTCGACGCGCTCAAGAAGTCCTTGGATCTCATGGTGCGCGAAGGACAGCCCGTCTAGCTTTCGGGCTCCTGGGCATTCGGTCACAGCAGGCAAAAAAGGCGGACGCGAGAGCGTGAGCGAAGCGGCGGAAAGCGCGCGTGGGGCTGCAGTCCTCGAACGGGAAGGCGGGCTCAAGCGCCAACTGAGCACGCGTCAGATGGCCATGATCGCCATCGGCGGCGCGATCGGCACCGGCCTTTTTCTCGGCAGCTCGCTCGCCGTCCGCACGGCGGGTCCCGCGGTGATCGTAAGCTACCTCCTCGGCGCCGTCATGGCCCTTCTGCTGATGGGCGCACTCTCGGAAATGGCGGTCGCCCACCCCACCGCTGGATCGTTTGGCGTCTATGCCGAGCTTTACCTGAACCGCTGGGCCGGTTTCGCCGTGCGCTACACGTACTGGGCTTGCCAGTGCATCGCCATCGGCGGCGAAGCTACCGCCGTTGCGATCTACTGCCGCTGGTGGTTTCCTACGGTTGCGCCGTGGGTTTGGATCGTGCTCTTTTCGCTGCTGCTGGTGGGGGTGAATGCTGCGGGCGTGGAGAAATTCGGCGAATTCGAATACTGGTTCGCGATGATTAAGGTGGTCGCAATCCTGGCCTTCATCGGGTTTGGCGTGGTCGTCTTATTCGGCATCGTCCCTTCAGCGCCGAAGACCGGTTTGCAGAACTTCACGTCGGGCGGCGGATTTTTCGCTCAGGGTGTTTCTGGCATTTGGATGGCGATGTGTTTCGTCATCTTCAGCTATATCGGCACCGAAGTCGTGGCCGTCACGGCGGGCGAGGCGGCGAACCCCGACGAAGCCGTGCCAAGCGCCATGCGTAAGATGGTGTTTCGCCTGATCCTGTTTTACATCGGCGCCATGATCGTGCTTGTTGGCGTTGTGCCTTGGCGCAGCATTCAACCTGGCGGCGACGTCACCGCCAGCCCGTTCGTCAGCGTTTTCCGTCTAACGCATATTCCCGCAGCCACGCATTTGATGAATTTCGTGGTGCTCACGGCCGCGCTCTCCAGCATGAATTGCGACCTCTATCTGGCAACGAGGATGATCTTTTCGCTTTCGCGTGGCGGCTACGCGCCGGAACGGCTGGGCCGCGTCTCAAAGCGGGGAGTTCCGCTCGCCGCGTTGCTGCTTTCGACCACCGGACTGGTGATCGCGACGGTGGTCGCGATCGTGTATCCCTCGAGCGCCTACGTTTATCTGTTCGGCATCGCCCTATTCGGCGGGCTATTTGTGTGGATGATGATTTTCATCACGCACCTATTTTTTCGCCGAGCCTGGGAGGCACGCGGTGGGCGGCGGCTTCCCGTGCGCATGATCGGCTATCCGTACACGTCCGTGCTCGGCGCGATCCTTGTGGCCGCCATCATCGTGACCACTTGGTGGGTTCCGGGGATGGGGCCGACGATTTATTCCGGTCTGCCGTGGCTTGCGCTGTTGACGATCATTTATTTCGCCTGGGGACGATCGAGATCGGCGAAACGCGCGCTGGCGCCGAGCGAAGTGTCCGAACGATAGTGCCCGAAGCTGTAATGGAAAGTGTTGCTGACTCGGAGGAGAGAACAAATGTTTGGTAGCCGCTTTTGCCGCAGGTACACATCTTCGTTGCTGGGCGCCCTGGCGTTGCTTGTCGTGGCGATCACCGCTTTTGCCCAGTCCTATCCGCCGAATCTTTTCGAAGGCATGAGGTGGCGCTTGGTCGGGCCATTCCGTGGGGGGCGCACCGAAGCTGCCACCGGAATCCCCGGCGATCCGCTCACCTATTATTTCGGCGCGGTTGCCGGCGGCGTGTGGAAGACGACGGACGGCGGTGTCACCTGGGTGCCGATTTTCGATCGCGAGCCGAACTCCGCGGTCGGCGCGATTGCGGTGGCTCCCTCAAATCACAGCATCATTTATGTGGGTACCGGCGAGCAGTGTTTGCGCAACGACATTAGCTTTGGCGACGGTGTTTACAAATCCACGGACGCAGGCCGGACGTGGACCAACATCGGGCTCAAGGATTCGCAGCACATCGCCACGATCGTCATCAATCCCACCGATCCGGACAACGTCTACGTCGCCGCCGTGGGCCACGCGTTTGGTCCCAACAAAGAACGCGGCGTATTCCACACCACCGACGGCGGCAAGACCTGGCAGAATATTCTTTACGTGGACGACATGACCGGCGCCACCGATCTCGAAGCCGACCCGAACAATCCTCAGATCATGTTTGCCGCGATGTATGAAGTGCGCCGCACCGCGTACACCATGATCAGCGGCGGGCCCGGCAGCGGGATGTACAAGACCACCGACGGCGGCGCGAACTGGCAGCACCTGGAAGGACACGGCTTGCCCGGCGGAATCCTCGGGCGCATCGGTATCGCGATGACCGCGGCCAATTCGAAGCGCGTCTACGTGATCGTCGAAGCCAAGGAGAATGCGATCTACAGGTCCGATGACGGCGGCGATAACTGGACGATGGTGAACAACGAGCCGCTCTGGGTGCGGCCGTGGTATCAGAATCACATCTTCGCGGACCCTCACAATCCTGACGTGCTCTATTCGCTCGACGTCGGCCTTTTCCGCTCTACCGACGGAGGCCACACGTTTGACACGCTTCCGCTGAACCATACCGACAATCACCAGCTTTGGATTGATCCGACGAATTCGAGCCGCATGATCGAGGCGGATGACGGCGGCGTAACCATCTCGGTGGACAACGGGGCGACGTGGTCGCTACAAAACAATCAGCCGACCGCGCAGTTTTATCATGTGACGACCGACAATGAGTTCAACTATTACATCTACGGCGCGCAGCAGGACGCCTCCACCGTCGCGATCCGCAGCCGCACCGATTCAGGCGCAATCACGGAAAGCGATTGGCACACTGTAGGTGGCGGCGAGTCGGGCTATATCTGGCCCGATCCGCGCGATCCGCAGATTATTTTCGCGGGCGACCATAACGGCCATTTCACCCGCTACGACGGCCACACCGGCCAGGTGCAGGACATCGCCCCCTGGTTCGGCGCGCGCGCACATCAGGCTTCCGACTTGAAGCACCGCTTCCAGTGGACCTCGCCCATGGAGATTTCGCCCAACGATCCCAACGTGCTCTATCTGGGAGGCGAGTGCGTTTTCAAGACCACCAACGGCGGCATGAGCTGGACAACCATCAGCCCCGACCTCTCGCGCAACGACAAAACGAAGCAGCAGTCCACACCCGAGCCGTTAACCCCGGACAATTCGAGCGCCGAGTATTACGACACGGTGTTCGCGATCGCCGAATCGCCTGTGCAGAAAGATTTGATTTGGGCGGGCACGGATGATGGCCTGCTGCACGTCACCACCGACGGCGGCAAGCATTGGACGAAGGTGACGCCTACCGGCATGCCGGAATGGACCCGCGTAAACATGGTGGAACCTTCGCCGTGGGACGCGCATACCGCATACGTCGCGGCTGACCTGCATTTCAACGACGACTTCACGCCGATGATCTTCAAGACCACCGACCTCGGCAAGACCTGGACGACGATCACGAACGGAATCCCGCCGAATCACTATGTCCATTCGATCCACACAGACCCGAAGCGCAAGAACCTGCTCTATGCGGGCACGGAGCAGGGAATTTACATTTCGTTTGATGATGGCGCGAATTGGCAATCGCTGCAGCTCAACCTGCCGATGGCTCCTGTCTATGACACGCACGTGCACGGCGACGATCTGATCGCCGCCACGCATGGCCGCGCGTTCTGGGTGCTCGACAACATCGAACCGCTGCGCCAGGCCACGCCTGAGGTCGCTGCCGAGCCGGTGCATCTGTACACGCCGGCCGTGGCGTTTCGCGAGCATGGTGGCCGCGGCGGCGGTGGGGGTGGCCGCGGGGGCAGGAATGCGGGACAGAACCCGCCGAGCGGCGCAGTGATTGACTACTACTTGAGTTCCGCTCCTCCCGCGCCGGTCACGCTCGAAATTACCGATAGTCGCGGACAGGTTGTCCACCACGCCGTCAGCCAAGCCGCCGGAGCTCGTGGTGGTGGCGGACG